>ENA-OSET01001713-OSET01001713.1-sediment-metagenome-genome-assembly--contig:-NODE-1713-length-22327-cov-3.892180_pt1 | contig 22327 bp, 18 predicted proteins | sample MGYA00237882_ERZ534229 | MGnify/ENA primary metagenome ERZ534229 (study PRJEB26408, sample SAMN06266212) | sediment metagenome | isolation source: Hudson Canyon methane seep mesocosm | place... | reverse complement strand
CCTTGAACATAACGGCATTGTTGCTTTAACAGTGCCAATTGTTCCTTGTTTTCAACGCCGGTGGCAATCACCTTAATTCCCAGCTTGTTGGCTAGAAGAATAATGGTTTCTACCAGTATGGCATTGGTAGGGTCGTCTATCATACTGTGAATATATGAACGGTCGATTTTGATCACATCAACGGGAAATTTTTTCAGATAGCTCAAGGAAGAGTAACCGGTGCCAAAACTATCAAGGGAAATCTGTATACCTTCCTTTTTTAATTTTTCTATACTATTCAGATAATTATTTTTTTGCTGGCGAAGCATTTAAGATTCTAATATGCTCTTGGAAATTAACCTTGAGAGCATTAAGTGATCAACATAAATAAGTCCGATATCATTGATTGTATCTTGAGTGAGCTTGAAAGAATTCGGGCTCAAACAATTCTAGCCGCCAAACAAGCATACGAAACGGCTACAGCTGCAGAAAATAAAGCTGAAAATAAATATGATACGCTAGGTTTGGAAGCTGCTTATTTGGCTGAAGGACAATCTCGTAGAGTGCAGCAGTGTGAGGAAGATATCCTTGCTTATAAGAAAATGCCGGTGATCTCTTTTTCGGAAGAAACCCCTATACAGCAAGGTGCCTTTATAAAACTGTTAGACCAAAATAATGTTGAATATTATTTTTTTCTGGGACCTGTTGCTGGTGGCTTGTCTGTCTCTTTTGCTTTAGATAAAAAACTAACAATCAATTTCAAGTTAATAACCGCCCAATCACCCATTGGAAAGGCTTTAATAAGTTTAAAAGTAGGAGATGAGCTTGATTTAAAGCTAGGCCATAATAACTTGATCTATGAAATTATGGCGTTAGTTTAGACGATATGAATTAAATTTTTGAGCTGGTGATATGTAAGCCGCATTCTTTTTGAGTGGCTTCTTCCCACCACCAGCGACCTTCTCTCTCATGTTGATTTGGTAATACGGCTCTGGTGCAAGGTTCGCAGCCTATACTTGTAAAACCTTTTTCATGAAGTGGGTTGAAAGGGACTTCTGACATGCGGATATAATCCCATACTTCTTGGGATGTCCAATTAGCTAAAGGGTTGAATTTTATAAGCTGTCGTTGATTATTTGAGTTTCCATGATCTATTTCGACGACCGCGACACTTGAGCGAGTGCTTGGACTTTGGTCTTTCCTCTGACCGGAGATCCATGCGTTTAAAGTGGACAGTTTGCGCTTCATTGGTTGTACTTTTCTGATCCCGCAACACTCTTTATGTCCGTCTTCGTAAAAGCTATATAAGCCCTTTTTCTTAGTGAACTTTTCTAAATCTTCAGCATTCGGCGACATGATATCAATATCAAGTTTGTAGTGTTTTCTAACAGTGTCAATGAATTGATAGGTTTCAGGGTGCAAGCGACCAGTATCAAGTGAGAAAACATTCAAGCTATCAGTTTGCCGATGGGCTAGTTCGATTAACGCTACATCTTCTGCACCACTAAAAGAAATAGCAATATTGTCGAAAGTTTTTAATGCGAATTTAATTATTTCTCGGGGTGACTTAAGCATAAGCTCAGCATTAAGTTCTGAGATTGCTTCATCTGTGATTGTGTTGAAATCAGAAAAATCTATCGACATTATATTCTCTCATAGTGGATCATTTGTAGTTTTTAATAAGCAAGGCGATTTTATCGTACATTTTACATTATGCAAGAACAGACTATTTCGTTAGAATACGCGCGCCATATAAATTATAAAATTTGGAGAATGTTATGGAACTAGTATGTCTTGATCTTGAGGGAGTGTTAATTCCCGAAATTTGGATTGCTTTTGCAGAAAAAACGGGTATTGATGCGTTAAAAGCTACTACTCGAGATATACCTGATTATGACGAACTTATGCAACAAAGACTCAGAATTCTCGATGAGCATGGCTTTGGACTCAACGAAATTCAAGCGGTTATTTCTGAACTTGAGCCAATGCCCGGGGCAAAAGCATTTTTGGATTGGTTAGCAACGCGCTTTCAAGTGGTTATTTTGTCAGATACGTTTTATGAGTTTTCAATGCCTTTAATGGCTAAATTGGGCCATCCGACATTATTTTGTCATAAATTAGAAGTGGATGCTTCCGGTAAAATTACTAATTATCTATTGCGACAAAAAGATCCTAAAAGGCAGTCCGTCAGAGCATTTCAACTATTGAACTACCGTGTAATGGCGGCTGGTGACTCTTATAATGACACAACAATGCTAAAACAAGCAGAAGCAGGTTTCTTATTTAAATCGCCTCAAAATGTGATTGATGAATTTCCGCAGTTTCCAGCAGTTCACGAGTATGAAGATTTACAAAACGAATTTTTAAAAGCAAGTATTGTCCATAACATCTAAGGCTAATTAAATGACAGATAACCCGTCAAACGAAGAACTTGATTCTTCCAAACCTGTTTCCTTAGCGGGCGAACGTGTACAGAAGGTGCTCGCGAAGGCTGGATTAGCATCGCGGAGGGAAATAGAACGCTGGGTTAGCCAAGGACGAGTTCAAATAAATGGTGAGTTAGCACAACTCGGCTCAAGAATAGCCACCGGTGATAATGTCGTTGTAAATGGAAAGCCTGTTAAATTAGAAGACATTTATACTCAAGATTACCGTGTTGTTGTATATAGTAAGCCAGAAGGTGTCATTTGCTCTAATTCTGATCCAGAAGGAAGGCCGACTGTTTTTGACCATCTTCCAAAATTAACTAACCAGAGATGGATCTCTGTTGGTAGGCTGGATATCAATACATCTGGATTATTAATACTCACCACCGACGGTGAATTAGCTAACCGCTTAATGCATCCCTCCTATGAAATTGATAGAGAATACGCAGTGCGTATTAATGGTGAAGTGGATGACGCTATGCTGCAGCGTCTTAAAGAAGGGGTTTTTCTGGATGACGGTGTAGCAAAGTTTACTGATGTGCGTGAATTTGGTGGTGAAGGGCGCAATAAATGGTTTCATGCTGTTGTTATGGAAGGGCGGAATAGAGAAGTACGTCGCTTATGGGAATCACAAGGTGTTCAGGTTAGTCGTTTAAAACGGGTTCGATATGGCTGTATTTTCTTACCCAGCAGATTGAAAGTAGGCGCTTGGGAGGAGTTGAACTATAAAGATATTAATCAGTTAAGAGACTTAGTGAAATTATCACCAGTACGAGCTCAGCGAAAAACTACGCAAGAGAAAAAAGACTTAGCCCGATCTCGTACCAAAGCAAGTAACAAGAGTGTTCGATCGGCAAACAAATCAGCTAGGAAATTTCCTAAAAGATAAGTTTGAGTTTTAACCGTTTTGAGCAAAGTCTAATTCAACTAATGTTCTCGGTAATTCATTAGAAATAGCGAGGTTTCTACCTTGTTCTTTCGCCATATAAAGAGCCTGGTCAGCCCGGCTCTTAAAGTCTTCTAGTGTTTCACCTACTTTAAAAGTAGCCGATCCCAAGCTAATGGTAGTCGGGACAAGTTTTCCATTATATGAAAAATCATGTTCAGCCACGCAGGCGCGTACTCTTTCTGCAATATTAAGGGCTTGAATTGCATCAGTATCATCTAATATTAATAAAAACTCTTCTCCACCGTATCTGAAACACAAGTCACTTTGTCTTGCGCATTGTTTTAATGTATTTGCTAATTCTTTTAAAACACTGTCTCCAGCGATATGTCCCATTGTATCGTTAATTACTTTAAAGTGATCAACATCTAACATGATAATGGAGAGTGGGGTTTTATGTCGGGTGGCCAAGTCAGCTTCACGGTGTAGGTTTGAATCAAGGGCTCTTTTGTTTCCGCAACCAGTGAGTTCGTCCTGTAATGCTGATTGCAGCGCTGACTGGTAAAGTTTTGCATTACGAAGTGGAAAAATTAACGTACTGGCTAGTTTTTCAATGATAGCTAGCTCTTCTTCAATGAAGCGCTTTTTCCGTGTAAACGTAACAGCTCCGAGATCAGCCTCATCCATTGTAAGATTGTATTGGCATGAGTGTGCGCCAGTTTTTGAGCCTATTTCAATTGTTTCTTGCCCTTTGACGTCAAATAAGAAACTATCAAAATCAACAAGAGATTTAACTTCTTCAGAAAACATATGGATAATGTCAGAGCTATCTAATGTTGTTTGTAAGCGGCGCGTTAATCTGGAGATAATGTCATTATTGTCAGAAATGGCGCGATCTAAATCCTTATAAGACGCAATAATTTTTGCCTTATTGAAATCTATCGTTCGATCATTCAAATCATTACCTTTCATTTCATACTCCAGAATACATCTAGTTTTGATAATTACTTATAAGCTAGAAGCGTGCCATCAAAATTTAATTTAGTTAAATCAATGATGTAGGTTAGTTTGTATGAAATTTTGACGTGTTTTATTCATTTTTGTTCCGCTATTGTCATAATTCTGGCAGATAAAAGTATCAATCTGAGGTAATAATTTTCCTCGAAACGACGTAGAATTACGCCAATTCATTTACTCACCAAAATTAGGTTTAAATTGATACTATGCGTTTGAAGTCAATAAAATTGGCTGGATTTAAATCGTTTGTTGATAAAACTACCGTTTCATTCATCAGTAACATGACGGCTGTTGTTGGGCCAAATGGCTGCGGCAAGTCTAATATCATTGATGCGGTTAGGTGGGTTATGGGTGAGAGTTCCGCAAAGCACCTTCGTGGTGAATCAATGACGGATGTCATTTTTAACGGAGCAGCTGGTAGGCAGCCTGTGGGACAGGCAACAATTGAACTTTTATTTGAAAACAATGAAGGAAAGTTATTAGGTGAATATGCTACTTTCTCTGAAATCTCCATAAAGAGAAAAGTGACGCGAGAAGGTGTTTCACAATATTACTTGAATGGTACAAAATGTCGGCGACGAGATGTGACCGATATTTTTTTGGGAACGGGGATGGGGCCTCGGTCATACGCAATTATTGAACAGGGAATGATTGCAAAATTAATCGAATCAAAGCCTGAAGAGTTAAGAGTTTATCTCGAAGAAGCTGCAGGTATATCAAAATATAAAGAACGTAGAAAAGAAACCGAAAATAGAATGCGCCGTACCCAAGAGAATCTCGATAGACTGTCAGATATTAGAGATGAGCTTGGTAAACAGTTGCAGCATTTAAAAAGACAAGCCAATGCTGCTGAACGTTTTGCTGAATATAAAAAAGAAGAGCGTGTTATTTTTGCTAAGCTCCATACAGTTAAATGGCTAGAACTTGACGTTGAGCTACAGAAAAAAAATAAAACCATAACAGACTTTGAACAAGGCATCGAAGCTGCCATTGTTGAAAAAACGCTGAATGATAATAAATTGACTGTATTAAAGGGGGAGCTTGAACAAAGCCAAGGATCTTTAAACGGCTTGCAAGCAAAGTATTATCAGACGGGAGCAGAAATATCTGCTCTTGAACAAGAGATTAGATTCCAAAAAAGCAAACAACTCGAGTTTGAACAACAATTTGAACAGCTTACTACTGAGCTGCAATCATCCACTGACTTACTTGGTGTAGATGAATCTTTATTGGTTGATATTAATTTTGAGCTTGAAACTATTCTACCTGAGCTTGAGGAATTATCCTTTCAATTGGAAGAGCTTCAGATTTGTATTGAGCAAAATGAAGAAGAGCTTAAATCTTGGGAGGTAGACTGGGATAAATTCAATACTAATAATGCATCGGTACAGCAGAAAGCTGAGCTCGAACAGGCTAAAATAACACAGAATAAACAAAAGCTTAGTGACGTGACTGGTCGGCTAACTGGACTTGAAGAAGCAAAGTCTACATTAAATCAACAATATAGTTCTTTGGACCTATCCTCTATAAGTGAAGAAATACAGACTATTGATGAATGTATTGCAGAATCTCAAATAATTATTGAAGACTTTATACCGGTACTAGATAAAACAAATACAGAGTACGACCTTTTATTCGCTAAAAAGGCTAGCCATTATAAAGAGCTAGTGGAGATGCAAGCTGTTTTGTCTTCATTACAAACCTTACAGCAGGCGTCTTTTGGTGATAACTCGGAGCATGAAGGTATCTGGCTTGAAAAGCATGGTTTTAATGCTTCACGCCTTATGGAATCCATCACTGTTGAGCCGGGCTGGGAGTTAGCGGTTGAGCAAGTTCTTGAGCATTGGCTCATGTCATATCAGGCAGATGAAAGAGGCCTTACTTCACTTAATCTAGATAAACTCCATGGATTATCAGCCTCAATTACTATTATTAACTCAGCGCCTAACAATATATATTCACCGCAGAAGGGTCGATTGGCTTCTAAGGTGTCTGGTGCGGAAGCACTTTACGAAGTTTTGAATAGAATACATATTTGTGATTCTAATGCGGATGCGCTCAATTTTAGAGAGGTGCTTGAAGCAGGTGAGTCTTACATAACAAAAGATGGTGTTTGGTCTGCTTCTGATTGGCTGAGATATTACTTGCCTAAAAAGGGACAAGACGGTCTGGTGAAAAGAGCTAAAAAAATAGCTGAGCTTGAAGCCGTAGTGCCGGTAATGGACTCCGACTTATCAAAAATGGATGTTCGACTTGAGGAGATTAAATATGCCTTGAAGGAAGCGCAAACATCAAAGCGCGACCAAGAATTAAAGTTACAGCAATTAAATCATAATAAATTACGGCTATCATCGCTGGATAGTGCTAACAAAGCAAAGGCAGACCAAATAAAGTTTCGGCTTGAAAGAAATGAGGACGATATATCTGAAGCGCTTAGTCAGCAAAAATTAGCTGATCAAAATATTTATAATGACCAAGACATATTGTCTAAATTCAATGAACAGTTGGATAAATTGAGAGAAGATAAATCTGACTATATTCAGCAGAGAGACAATATAAAGCAATCCATTGAGCAATCGAGGAAAAATTTTAATATATCTCAAAGCCAAGTTCATCAGGCGGAATTAAAGAAGCAATCGCTTTTAAATAAAAGGATAAGCTCTACTCAAAATGTATCTCGACTAAACAGTGAAATTACAATACGTAAACAAAAATTAGAGCTACTTAGTCAAAGTGATGTCAGTGATGAGGATAGTATCTCGCAATTTAATTTGAAACTTGAGGGGCTTTTGGAGACCCGGTTAGCGCATGAGCAAAAGCTTGAATCTGCTAATCAAGCATTACAAAACTTTAATCAATTGATAAGAAAGATAGAAAACGATCAAATTCAACATCAATCAGTTGTCCAGAAATCTAGAGATGATCTAGCCGAAGAGCGCATGGCGACCCAAGCATTAAAAATTAATCAACAAATTTTTGATCAAAAGATTATTGAGGATGGTTTTAGTATTGAAGCCATCTCTAATGGCTTAGAAGAGGATGCCTCAGAATCTAAACTAAATAAAGCTATTGAACTGATAGCATCAAAAATTCAAAGGCTTGGCTCAATAAATTTAGCTGCAATTGATGAATTTCAAGAACAAGAATTGCGAAAGAAAGTACTTGATGAGCAGAATGATGACCTTGAAGGTGCACTCGAAACCTTAACGGTAGCAATAAACAAAATTGATAAAGAAACCCGTGTACGCTTTAAAGAAACGTTTGACCAAGTTAATGAGGGCCTACAAAAATTATTTCCTAAAATATTTGGAGGGGGAAGTGCTAAGTTAACACTAACGGATGATAATTTATTGGAAACAGGGGTTTTGATCGTAGCTCAACCCCCTGGTAAAAAGAATGCAACAATACATCTGTTGTCTGGTGGTGAAAAATCGTTAACTGCAATTGCTTTGATATTTGCCATTTTTGAACTTAATCCTGCGCCGTTTTGTATGCTAGATGAGGTTGATGCTCCTCTAGATGATGCTAACGTCGGTCGTTTTGCCAACCTGGTAAAAGAAATGTCATCACAAGTCCAATTTATTTATATTTCTCATAATAAAGTTTCAATGGAAAAGGCTGAACAATTAATGGGTGTTACGATGCATGAGCCAGGTGTATCACGACTTGTCTCCGTTGATGTAGAGCAAGCTGTTGCAATGGTTGACGTAAATTAATACAACACAGTTTTAATCATGTGGATGATGCTTTAAAATTATTGATATTCAATGTCGATGAAATAGATGGCATTAAACCAAATACAAAGAGATAAGATGAATTTAAGAGATTGGTTGATAGTTTCAGGTATAGTTATTATTACCGGAATAATACTAGATGGCTTCCGTCGTGTACGGCTTGCGAAGAAAGATTCTCTTCAGATGGCGCGTGATATGGGCGGGGATATCGAAAATACACCAGTAGATGCTTTTAATCCCGAATTGCCATCTGGTGGGGCTCGTATAATTGCTGGTGAAGAGCGCGATGCCACTGAAGCAGTGGTTGAAAAGCTTGAGCCTACAATTGGAGACTGTGAGCCAGATACTGAAGATACATTTTTAGATGCAGATAGTAATTTGATAGCTGACCCTCAGTCTCGTATTGAAGTTGAGACAATTGGAAGTGAGACAACTCATGTTGGTAAGAAGCCCAAGGCAACAGTTATCGAAGCGACAAGTGCCGGGCAGGCGCCAGACCCACTTGTAATTGTCATTAACGTGCACGCTCAAACTAATCAAGGTTTCCCTGGTTTAGAAATTAAAAAACTACTAGAAGCGTGTGGTTTAGATCATGGCGATATGTCAATTTTTCACCGACATGAAGAAGAAGATCTATTGAGCCCAGTTCAGTTTAGTGTCGCTAATGCTATTGAACCAGGGTACTTTGACCCAAATACTCTTGGTCAAATTTCTACACCAGGCGTTAGCTTTTTTATGAGCTTACCGGGTCCCAAAGATTATACAAAGGCATTTGATTATATGCTTGAAACAGCTCAATGTTTTGCTCGTAACTTAAAGGGCGATCTTAAAGATGAACACCTGAGCGTAATGACGTCACAGACAATTGAGCATAGCCGACAAAGAATTAAAGACTTTGAAAGGTTACTGCTCTCTAAAAGCCGAACGTAATGCCACACACAACTGATTTAAATAAGATAGAAATTAATGGCTGCATCAATTAATACTGAAGTTAAAACTCTTAGAGAAAAAATAAACGACTTTAATTATCAGTACTATGTTTTAGATTCCCCAAGTGTACCTGACGCTGAATTTGATCGCCTGTTTCGCCGCCTTGTTAGTTTAGAGTCTGAGTATCCAGAATTAGTGACAAAGGACTCGCCTTCACAAAGAGTCGGTGCACAGCCGCTCTCTAAGTTTGACCAAATTACACATAAAATACCGATGCTCTCTTTAGATAATGTTTTCGACAATGACGGTATTGAACATTTTCAAAAAAAACTATTAAATATTCTGAATACGGAAGAATCGATTAACTTTGTCGGTGAACCTAAGCTTGATGGAATAGCGGTGAGTTTATTTTATAGAAATGGTTCCTTGGAATACGGCGCTACTAGAGGTGATGGTAAAACAGGTGAAGATATTACCCAAAATGTCAGAACAATTAACTCTATTCCTCTAACGTTATTAGGTAATGGTTTTCCTGAAGAATTAGAGGTTCGAGGAGAAATATTTATGCCAAATGACTCATTTGTAGCTTTAAATGAGTCTGCCGTAAAGTTAGAGCAAAAAGCATTTGTTAATCCCAGAAATGCCGCTGCAGGCAGTCTGCGTCAGCTTGACCCTAAAATTACTGCAAGTCGTAGACTTAAAATGTGTGCATATTCGCTCGGTTTTGTTTCAGATAATAGCTTGCCAGATAATCATTATGATGCACTTAATCAACTTAAGTCCTGGGGGTTTGTGATTAACAGTGAAATGAAAATACTTAAAGGTGAGCAGGAGTGTATTAGCTATTGTGAAGACTTAGGGTTAAAGCGAGATAAGTTGGGTTATGAGATAGATGGTATTGTCTTCAAAGTAAATGATTTTTCACAGCAAGAAACGCTGGGTTTTATTTCTAGGGCGCCAAGATGGGCTGTTGCTTATAAATTTCCAGCACAAGAAGAAATAACCACCTTACTAGCGGTAGATTTCCAGGTAGGGCGTACTGGTGCAATTACACCCGTTGCGAGGTTGGCACCCGTATTTGTGGGAGGGGTGACGGTCAGTAATGCGACACTTCACAATATGGATGAAATTATGCGATTAGGTCTCGAAATCGGAGATCAGGTTATTATCCGTAGAGCAGGTGACGTTATTCCAAAGATTGTAAGTCGTGTGCCACGAGAATCTTCAACGGTAACGACCAAGATTGATTTCCCTAAAGTTTGTCCTGTTTGCCAGTCTACAATTAAAGTAGAAGACTCCGGCACAATAGCGCGTTGCACTGGTGGGATGCTGTGCTCAGCTCAGCTAAAGGAGTCTATTAAACATTTTGCCTCTCGAAAAGCCTTAGATATTGATGGCTTGGGTGACAAGTTAGTCGATCAACTAGTTGAAAAGCAACTTGTGACGGGTGTAGCAGGCCTATATCGATTAGATTTAAATAACTTAGTTTTGCTAGAGAGAATGGCTGAAAAGTCAGCTAAGAATATTTTAGAGGCAATTGAGCTGTCAAAGGACACTAGTTTAGATAAGTTTATTTTTGCTTTAGGTATACCAGAAGTTGGCTTAACAACAGCTGAATTATTAGCTAATCACTTTGAGGGCTTAGAAACGCTTCGCGACGCGGATGAAATAACCCTACAAAACCTTCCCGATGTTGGCCCAATAATGGCGAGAAATATTTATACATATTTCAGAAAAAATAGTTCAGAAATATTAATAAGCGAACTGTTGGGGTTTGGCTTTAGGTTTAAGCAGATGCCAAAAGCTAAAACTAATGATAAATTATTCGGTAAAATAGTCGTTATCACAGGTACTCTACCAAACCTAAAAAGAGATGAACTTAAATCTATTTTAAAGGCGAATGGTGCAAAAGTTCAGTCTAGTATTTCAAAAAAAACAGACTATCTAGTCGCAGGGGAATCTGCTGGCTCTAAGCTAGAGAAAGCGGAGAGATTAAAAATTACAATATTAGATGAACAAAAAATTCTAACGATGATTTAAGCGTCAATTTTAGTATATTCATGTATATTTTATATTACTAAGATATTAGTGTGACCCAGAATACGTTTCGAAATAGTTTTGCTATCACTCTTTAAGATTATTTAATATCATCTCAATATGTATCAATCACTTATTCCAACTCGTTGCATTAGACGTTGCATACCTATGAGTACCATAATGGATTATTTTAAAACTGCCTATTTTCAATTTTTTTCGATTTCTGTGTTGCTCTTAAGTTTGAGTGCTTGTGATGCTGATGATGTGGTTTTGCCATATGAAATAGAATTGCCAGATAAGCCACTAGAAATTTTAGGCCAGCCTCATACTAGTTTATATTATGGGACAAATTTCAGATTTACTTTTGGAGCGACCGGCGGTGATGGGACTTATAGTTACAAGTATATAAAAAACCCCAATATCTCGGAAGAAAATGGCGCAAATATTGTAGATTTGGAAATTACTGTAAATCACGACGCTTCTCAGGATTCATTTGATTTACATGGTATTCCAGCTCTGCCTATAGGTACTGATCTAGCTAATGCTCCAACAGGTACTTTTTATTATGGAATAGAAATTACCGACGGTGTAAATACGGAAGTCCAAGAATATGAGTTTACATTAAATCCTAACGGCATAAACCTATCAACCTCTATAGATACTTTACATGAAGCTCGCTCGAACTTAACCGATTACAATAGTTTATTAAGTTCACGTAGTAATGGTCAGCAAATTGTTTGTGAAACTATTGAGAATAGTTCATATGCTAGCGAAACAAATAGAGATGGTTATGATGTATTGCCTAACACGTTTCAAATCTTTTTCGATGCTCCGGTTACAAGCGAAACAACGGTGTATTACCACTTTTTGTCTGACTATGATGAAGATTATTCAGAAGATGACCTTAGAAATGCTGGCAAGGCACGGCCAGGAGTTGACTTCCTTGATGAGGAGCGCTCAGTTACGTTTTTGCCTGGGGAGCGATATTGTGATGCACATCTAGATCTTTTAGACGATACTAAAATCGAAGATAGAGAGCATTTGAGCGTTGAAGTCTATGACTCAAAAGGTGGAGGTATTAAGCTTGATGGTAGCGGTGCTATTGGTCGTTTAGAAATAAGAGATAATGAGCTAGAACCAAGCATTTTATCTGAGACGGTAACTAAAAATAAGGGTGAAACGGTGATCATACCTATTAAGCTACCATCAGCGTCCAATTACCCTCTTGCAATTTCCTTTTCTATCGATTCTGAGGAAACGACATTAGCTGAATCTGAGTATGAATTGTTTCCAGAAAGTGGGATTGTGATATTAAGTGCCGGAGAAGTAGAATCTTCGCTTGTTGTGACATTAAAGCAAACAGATACAAACTCTTCGCCTCAGGAAGATAAGTTGCTTGTAATTAAATCCAATATTGATAATCTCATTGATCGCGAGTCGACCAAAATTAGCGTTAATCAATGGCCTCTTCGAGGCGATATTAGTAATGAAATTGTTGAAAGTGAAGGAACCGCTTTAGGTATGACAATTGAAGAGGGTGTGATCACGATACTAGTAGAAGATTCTATAGAAAGTCCGCCTGGATCATCATCATTTATTAAGTCATTCAATATAGACGGCAATCCATTTGATTTTGAAAATGGTACAAATGAATATCATTTTCAAAATGCAGGAGTTGAGTTGACGCCAGTGGCTTTAGCTTCAGGTAATAATAGTTTAGTTGTTGTTTTTCAAACCGATGGTATTTATGGTGAAGTTCATAGAGGGAAAGTTGATTTTGTTGTATCAGTTTTATCCCGAAATAATTTAGACGCTACTTACCAGCATGTTGTCACCAAGCAATATGGGACTGAGGGGGATGATTTTGTTTCCGGCGTTCAATTAATCGGAGATAAAATTTATGTGTATGGTAAAACTGATGGGCTTGAGTTTGACGGAAGGGGCGGGCCTGAAACTAATAACGGTAAAACGGATGGTTTTCTTTATCAGCTAGATGTCGAAAGTGCTACTAGTACTTGGGATTATCCTCGTTTTATTGGCACACCCGAAGCGGATGAAATTGTTGATTTAGATGCTGGTTTAGTTGAGTTGGCTATATTAGTTAAAAAAGAAATAAACGATGTAGATGGTTTTGTACATAAAATATCTGAGGATTCCGGTGCTGATATTGAAGATATTGAAGATGCTCTTATTAACTCTATCAGAGATGATATTCCGGTTATGATCAGCTATCAAGAAGATGAAACAGATGTATTTTCATTATTCAAAAGTAAATCTCTACTACCAACTAATGACTTAACAAGCACAGCATCATCTGACATTCACGTGTTACGTATTGATGATGAAAATTTGGTTTCTCAAGCTGTTATTCTTAGTACATCAGCTGAAGACCTTCCTCTTGGGCTATTACCTCTTAGTGAAGCGGATAAGGACTCTACAGATAATCGCGTGTTAATATATGGGAATACATTTGGTGAGTTTGAAGATAATACTAAAAATTCTATAAACAGCTCTGATGGATTTGTTGCAGTCCTTAATGGTAATGTCATTAGCCAAATATCTCAGTTTGGTACTATAGGAGATAATAAGATAATAAGTGTGGAGGAGGTAAGTGCTTATAAAACTATGGTTTTATGGAGCGAAAACTTCACTTCAGATGATAATACTCTTAGGTATAGAGTATCTGCATTTTCATCAAATGGTAAAAAGTTAAGTTTTGACCCCGTCATTCCTAGCCCAGATACCACTCCATAAGTTTTATTTTAGATAAGAGTTACATGAAGCTTAAATAGCAAAAAACCTCAGGGTTGCTGAGGTTTTTTTAACTTAAAAATAAGTTGTTATGCGTTATATCTTGTGAGAATTAAACGCTAAATCAGGTAGTTATACCAGGTAGTTTATGTATTCCTGAAACGCCTATAAAACCGTCCCAGTTATCTCCTCGACCTTCTCTCCAACCACTTAGCCAGTTTTGCTGTGCAGCTTGTTTAGTGTTGGGACATAAAGACTTAGATTTCCCTGAAACACCTGCTTGATAACCTTTGTTAAATGCGCGTTGATCAATATCACGTTTTTGTCTTTTCATTCGTTAAGAACCTCATGAACATTCTAGAAACATTATTTTTTGTCAATACTGTTGTTTGAGTGTTGGCAACATCTTTATTGCCTGTAAAAGGTCTAGCTAACTCCTGTTGTTATGTAAATGTAACTACTGAAATCATTGTCGTTTCCAGAAAAAGTATTTAACTTCTTATTAATTTCTCCAGAACACATAAACAGTAAAGCCAATCATGGGTGGAATGTATATGATTTTATTATTATATATAAAACGCCTAATATACAATTTATATATATATGCTTCGCATGCCTTGTTTTACTTGGGATATCATGGTCGAATGCCGCACTATTTTCTATGTTTACAAATGTATGAGTTTGGTAATAAATGAAACAGTCTGAATTATTTTCTATTTTTGTCACTTGTCCGCTAGGTCTTCAGTATGCTTTAGAGCGTGAACTTGGTCTTTTGGGTGCTAATTCTTTAAAAGCTACGCCCGCAGGAGTATCGGCCGAAGTTGATCAGCAAAACTTATATCAAGTTTTGCTCTGGTCTCGAATCGCCAATAGGGTAATTTTACAAATTACCAAAGGCAAGATAAACGAGGCTGATGATGTCTATGATTTGGCAATGAAAATTATGTGGGACTCATACTTTTCTGAAACAAATAGCATTTCAGTCGATTTTATTGGCACTAATAATATCATCAACAATTCTACTTTTGGCGCTTTGAGAATAAAGGACGCTGTAGTTGACCAGTTTAGGCAAGATACCGGTGTACGTCCTTCAGTAGATCGGAATCAAGCTGATATTCGTATTTCTGCCCGGCTTCATAAAGATTATTTATCTATAGGTATCGATTTATCTGGAGAGAGCCTTCATAGGAGAGGGTATAGAACTGCAATGGGCAGCGCGCCATTGAAAGAGAATTTAGCAGCGGGCTTACTCATGTTGACAGGGTGGCCAGAAAAATTTGAAGTTGATGCTAGCTTTGTAGACCCTATGTGCGGGTCAGGTACTTTACTCATTGAAGCGGCAATGCTGGTTACATGTAAAGCGCCAGGGCTTGATAGAGAACAGTGGGGCTTTAGTGCATGGAAGACTCATGATGAACAGTTGTGGCAAAATGTTAAAGACTTAGCGAATGAAGCTTTTGAAAAGGGTAAGGCGAAGTATAGAGGTCGAATTGTTGGCTTTGATCAAGACCCAACGGTTATTAGTAGTGCGTGGTCAAACATTAAACTTGCAGGGTTTGAAACTATCATTCATGTGGAAAAGAAATCCCTAGATAGCTTTGCTTTGTTTGAAAAGATGGAGTCAGGCTTAGTTCTAACTAACCCTCCATATGGTGAACGTTTAGGTGAGGTTCAGGCTCTTAAGGGGCTTTATGCTTTGCTGGGTGAACAGTTTGAAGCTCATTTGTTAAATTGGCAGGCAGCTGTATTTACAGGGAATATAGACTTGGGCCGTAGTGTCGCTTGGCGAAGTCACAAGCAGTATAAGTTATACAATGGCGCTATCGATAGCCATTTGTTGCTTTTCAATCTCGAGCAAAATAATCGCTTTAAAGAGGTATGGCAATCGCCTGATATAAAAATACATTCCCCTTCATTCTGGAAAGTAAGTCATTCTGAGCGAGCAAAAATGTTTGCTAATAGAATTAAGAAAAACTATAAAGCAATTAGCAAATGGGCGAATAAAAATAAAATAGAGTGCTACCGGCTCTACGATGCAGATATGCCGGAGTTTTCGATTGCAATTGATATTTATAAAGACGAGAAACAAAGGGTTTGGATGCATGTTCAAGAATATGCTGCACCCAAGTCCGTTGATGCAATAGCAAGTATTGAACGGCTAAGGGAAGCATTGGCCGTTCTATCTGGCCATTCTATTGATGAGGAAGATACAGGTTTAGTAGATGCTTTAGGTGTTAGTGCTGAGCGCATTATCCTTAAAAGGCGCGCTATTCAGAAAGGAAGTTCTCAATATGAGAAGGCCGCAGATTCTAATGAATATCTGTTGGTAAATGAAAATAATGCCAAGTTTCAAGTGAATCTTAAGGATTATTTAGATACTGGTTTATTTTTAGATCATAGAATCATGAGACGTTGGGTTAGAGATCATGCTCAAGGTAAGCGGTTTCTTAACTTATTTTGTTATACAGCATCCGTTTCAGTTAATGCCGCTTTGGGAGGTAGTAGATCCTCTTTGAGTATAGATATGTCAAAAACGTATCTTAATTGGGCGAATGAGAATTATATTGCTAATAACATGGATTTATCAAAACATAAATTAAGCCAACTTGATTGTTTAGAATGGCTGAAAAGCAAGCAGCCTATAGAGCCGTTTGATTTGATATTTTTGGACCCGCCAAGCTTCTCCAATTCTAAAAAAATGCAAGGTGTACTTGATATACAAAGAGATCATTCAGAGTTGATTGACTTATCAATGACTAAGTTAACAAAAAATGGTCAATTGATTTTTTCTAATAATTTAAGAAAGTTTAAATTGGATGATGCTTTAAATACTAGATACAAAATTACAAACTTTACCAAGCAATCTATTGATAAGGACTTTGAGCGAAATCAGAAAATACACCAGTGTTGGATAATAGAGAATCAAAACTCATAGCGCAAATATGAACCAGCTTGGTAGATTTTGATATTACTATCGTCATCCTTGAGCAGTCTGCCGTATTCGAATGCGAGAAACCATTGACCCACTAAATGAAAGTCTAGGCCTAACAGCCAGCTTTGGCTGAATTTTGTTCCAAATAAGTCTTCTTCCATGTCGAGAGTAGATGGTTGGACGATAACCTGGCTTCCTGCTCCAAAGTCACTAAAATAAGTTTTAGCTATTTCATACCGGGTGACATCGGCATCATAAAAAGATACGCCATAAAGTGCATAAGCAGACATATAGCTAGTGACAGGGTAGGTTGCTCCAATATACCAGTTGAACCAGTAATTTAGATTTACATCCAAGGCCTTTTCTAGGGTGTCTTTTCGGATACCTTTACCAAAACGAACTTCTGTTTTAAAGTAATCCGTAATATAGGTTCCGAGTGTAACCGCAGCACCATATGTTTGTGCCGTTAGGGGGAAAATAGACTCTTGGAAAACTTCAACTCTCTCACCAAAGCGGTTAAGTCCAGCGCCAGTAACGAAAACGAGGTCCACAGACCTAAATTCATTTAAAGCAAGGCCAAAAGACGCATAACTTTTACCGGCTTTTGGTGAGTTATTGTCAAGCGCTACTGGCAATAAAGTGTCTTGTGCAGCACTGGTAAATGAAATAAAAGAAGTTAATAATAAAAATATAATTCTAATGAATAATCGACCATACACCATCCTGAGAAATACCTGTCTGAGAGTCTTCAATTTTGATCCTTAAAGTTGACAGATTTTGTCATTATTCAAAGAATTCTGCTTCGATCGGTGTCACAAAATACTGAATTTACTTAAATTTAGAATATAAAAATAACAAGGACTTAAGTTTATCTTCGATGTTTCCTAGATCAAACTGATACTCATTAGCTATATCGTTTCTCAACTGTAATAGTTGTTCAAGCTGGTAGCTTGGAAATAACTTTGATATAGGCTCAATTTCAAAACTTAAAGATTCGCCGTAAGTTTCGTAAAGAAGCTCAAGGTATTTCTCATCTTCATCTAAGCCGTCGACAAAAACGGTCTGACCATTGAGGTCATCATTCATCTCACGGATGATATCCGGCCCTGAAACACCTTGATCCATTAGGTGTTGTACATCAATAGTCCCATCGGTATTGTCCCAGGGGTACCAGTCTTCGTCGGGCGATATTATGACAGATTTCATTTGTCCGTCTGGTAGTGACCAAACGATAGCTGTAGGGTATCCGCCTTCATCTGGAGTGCTAATGTCTACATCAATAAAAAGCGGGTATGTCATGAACGGCCTCAAAATAATATATTAGCGGGCGATTCTCTAGTCTTAAACACTTATTGTCAAAAAAATATACTAATCAGGTAGAAGTAACTCATTAATAAAGCAAATTTGTAATTTTTAGCTAAACTTTAAAAGACTAAATGACAAAGATAAGATTTTTTATGAGCGAAATGAAACGACAGATCCAATTAGCAAAATATTATCGACAACTACGATTTTTGGTAGTAGATGATTTTGAAAACTTCAGGCTATCTATTAAGCAAATGATACGCGCTTTCGGTGTGGAGAATATTGAAACTGCTGGTAATGGAGAAGATGCTGTTTCACGATGTGAAGAGCAAGAATTCGATATAATTCTTTGTGATTATAATTTAGGTTCAGGAAAAAGTGGTCAGCAGGTCTTAGAAGAACTCAGGCACAACAAAATTCTTAAAAATACCAGTATATTTGTTTTGGTGACTGCAGAAACGTCAAAAGATATGGTTATGGGGGCCTTAGAGTATCTTCCTGATGGTTATATTACTAAACCAATCACTAAGGCTGTATTACAAAAACGTTTAGACGGTATGATCGAGCAACGTGAGGCACTAAAGCCAATTAATGAAGCGCTTGATAATGAAGAGCTAGATAAAGCGATCAGTATGGTTAATAGGGAGGTCAAATCTGGCTCCAAATATGTAACTTGGTGTTTTAGAAAGTTAGCCAGCTTGTACTATCAGAAGGAAGAATTTATCTTAGCGCGTAAAATTTATGAAGACATTTTATCAAACCGAGATATTGGTTGGGCTCGCTTAGGTTTAGGGAAGGTTCAAATAGCCTTAGGTGAATACCAAGAAGCCATCGATGGTTTAACCGGTTTGTTAAAAGAGAATAGTAACCTCATTGAAGCTTATGATTGGCTCGCCGAGGCGCAGTTAAAAAAAGGGCGCAATCACGATGCGCAAAAAACCTTAAATAATGCAGTGGCTATTTCACCTTTTGCTATCATGCGACAAAGCAAATTGGCTGAAGTCTGCACTGTGAATAAAGATATTGAGGGTGCAGCAGATGCGTTCAGGCATAGTGTAAAGCTTGGTCATAACTCTGTGCATGAGTCCCCTGAAAATTACTTAAACCTGGGTCGCTGCCTTTCAGAGTTATCTGAAGGCGATGAAACAGATGTGGGTAAAAAACGTGCGAAAGAAGCTGTTCATACATTGAGTAGGGTTGCCAAAAAGTTCAAAGACGATGATAAAGTTAAAATGAATGCATTGCTTATTGAGTCACGAGTCCATAAAGGACAAGGGGATGAAACAAAATCGAAGGCCATGTTAGCGCAAGCACAAAGCACAATGGATGTGTCAGAAGCGGGACCTGAATCAGCATTGGAACTTGCTAAAACACTGTATAGCTTGGGAGAGGAGAGTCAAGCTGAGCAGCTATTAAGTGACTTGGCTCAGCAAAATGAAGGTAACAAATCGGTTATGAAAGACATTGAAGAACTACTCGATGAGCCGGTTAGTTTACAGAAGAAAGTTAAGGCAAGAAAATTAAACAAGAGTGGCATAGAAGCATTTGAACAGGGTAACTTAGATGAAGCCGTAGAAATTTTTTCAGATGCTCTAAAAGTGACGCCGAAACATCCTGCACTTAATTTAAACCTTGTTCAAGTGTTGCTCAAGCAAATCAGTGCGCAAGGTGGCAATCCTCAATTAAAAAGAAAGTGTGAATCTTGTTTAGCAAATGTACAGCATATTCCTGAGCAACATCACCAATATAAACGGTATGCGTATTTGGTGAAAAAAATAAAAACGATTGACTGAATTTTTGTGCTTGAATCTGTCCATTGAATTTACGGGTTTCTGTATTTTGGTGGGTTATTTACAAAATGAATTCTTTTAATCGAAGAAAGACCTATACTGACAGTTCCTGCCTAATACTACCTTTTTGAAGGCGTCATAAGATTAGCCAATGAAATGACTGTAGATGATCTAGACTGGTTATTTGAAGCTTCTCCAGGTAGTTCTGATGAAGGATTGGACTCATTCCCATTATCAGTTTTTTCTGGAAAGAAGGTCAGTTTTTTGCCTATTTTGTTTATTTTTTCGATGAGGCTGTAGAGCCTAGCTTCCGATTTCATTAAGAAGATTCTGAAAGGACGCCGGTGCTTGGTTTTATTCCTTAGTCAGTAATTCATGGCGCGCAGATGAATTTAATGTAAAAATTAAATCTATATTTTTTCACCTTCTTATACAAAATTCAGCTTATAGTGTTATTCAGATCGTTTCTGCATTGAATGACCAGTATTATCGATCAAAAGTTTCTTACATAATTATTTATGATTTTCGTAGGCCATTAAATGGAAACATACCCAGTAGCCCTTATTACCGGATCAGCTAGACGAATCGGAGCCGCTATTGCAAAATATTTACACACTCAAAAATATAATGTGATTATTCATTACCGAAACTCTGAATTAGAGGCAAAGGACTTAGTTGCTCAATTTAATGCTACTCGTTCAAACTCAGCGTTTTGTATCAAAGCTGAATTAAGTAATTATGCTGAAATGGTAATGATGGTCGATGGAGCAAAAGCTCATTGGGGTGGCGTTGACTTACTGGTAAATAATGCATCTACTTTTTACCCTACGCCCATAGGTAAAAGTAACTTAGATGATTGGGACAAAATTGTAGATAGTAATGCAAAAGTACCTTTTTATCTCAGCCAATTATTATCGACAGAGCTATCAAATCGAAATGGTTCCATTATTAACATGATAGATATTCATGCAAACGCACCTCTAGCAGAGCATACGATTTATTGCATGGCAAAAAGTGCTGTGAAAATGATGACATTATCTTTAGCAAAGGAGTTGGCGCCTACGGTGAGGGTGAACGGGGTTTCACCTGGGGCGATACTTTGGCCATCGAATGATGTGGGTTTAACTGATGAGGTAAAGGCTAATCTTTTACAAGAGATACCACTTGCTAGGCTAGGGTCTGTAATCGATATTGCTAAAACAGTACATTTCCTTGCTGTATCGACTTATATTACAGGTCAAATTATTACAGTGGATGGTGGGCGTTCTTTGTAAATGATACGTTATGTGATGGAATAAAGTTTTTTATAAACAGCCGCGATTTGTCATTTTTTCAAGTTCAAGATTGATATACACTAAATAAGATCATATCAGTAGTAAATAATAGGAGCGAATGTGGACCAAATTGAAGCACGTTCAATGCAAGCCAAATGCATCATAAATTTAATGACTGTCGTGGCTAAAGATAATTTGTCATACACTCAAAGAGATGACTTAAAAAGTAAAGCATATGATATTGGGTGCTTGGTTGGGATGTTAGAGGGCGAAATTTTTAAACAGTTTCGCAGCAAGGTTAGTATTGTTGATGGCCTTCCTTTTAAAGGCGAAATCCTTGCAGAGTTTGTAAATGGTATTACGGTGGTAATTCATCGCTTATTATTAGATGAGAACCAAGAACAGCTCGCTCAAGATCAAAAACGCTTGGATGCAATCCGTGCAGAGCTTAAGCAAAACTTGAACCACACTGAAACCTTACTCGAAAATGCCACTCGACTTGAAGGTGCTTTGACGAATAGCTCACTTTATGGTGATTCTGTTGAAGTACTTGATTCCTTTAGAAGTCACATAGGAACGATGCGGAGTATGCACCAAGTGAAAGGCCAAGAGCATGACATGTTAAATATCCTGGTAGAGAAAAACCAGGAGCTACTAGGGCATACTGATAGAACGCTTAAAGCCTTACCAAAAATGGATGACATAACGGCTAAGCTGGACCTGAACAAAGAGTTTAAAAGATTGGAGCAAGCCAGCATTGAAGTGAGTGCGTGATTTGCTTCTAAGTTGTATTCAATAACGCATAAAGGTTTTGTAGTTATCAAAAGCTAGTAACCCAATGTTTAGATGCATTGGGTTATTTTTGTCTAAATGTTGTACAGCTTAATTTTCCATCCGATATTCTTCTTTTAAGCTATAAACTTCTTCTTGATAGATTTTTTCAAACCGTTCAGCGTTTGCAATAGGCGCTTCTATAAAGGTTCTAGCAAGCTCTGTTTGTAGTTCAGAGTTGCTGGGTTTTGTTAAGATATTGATGGCATACTTTGAAAAATCACGAATCATGAAATCAAATATTTCTTCGGTAAGATCATCGCTAATCCCTTTAATAGCTTTATTTTCTAGAATTAACTGCCCGTATACAACGAGAGTAAAACAGTCACCCAGCGCTAATAAGTAATCAATATCCTTTGCTTGTTTTTCATCAGGTGTTGCTTTGATCAAAAAGTTCTTGAAAGCTTTGATTTGTTGTTTGAAAACATTAACATT
>ENA-OSET01001711-OSET01001711.1-sediment-metagenome-genome-assembly--contig:-NODE-1711-length-22333-cov-4.063533_pt1 | contig 22333 bp, 23 predicted proteins | sample MGYA00237882_ERZ534229 | MGnify/ENA primary metagenome ERZ534229 (study PRJEB26408, sample SAMN06266212) | sediment metagenome | isolation source: Hudson Canyon methane seep mesocosm | place... | reverse complement strand
AGAAGCTGCCTGGCAAGCAATCAGGATTGCACAGAGTTAAAGCCTCCCCCCCAAAATAAATGAACCGACTAAAAGGATTTAGTATGGCAATTACAGACTGGCCCGTAAATGAACGCCCCAGGGAAAAATTATTAAACCAAGGCCCTGAAAGTTTAAGCGATGCAGAACTACTCGCAATTTTCTTACGTATCGGCACTCGGGGGAAAACGGCTCTTGATCTGGCTCGAGACCTTATCAAGCATTATGGCAACCTGAAAGCGTTGCTGTTAAGCAGTAAAACAGATTTTTGCGACTTTCCCGGCATGGGGCCTGCAAAGTACGTTCAACTCCAAGCCTCCTTGGAAATGAGTAAGCGGTTTTTTCATAAAGAAATGTGTGAAAGCAATATTATTACCAGCCCAGAAGCCAGTAAACAATTTTTACGTAGCGCTTTAGCAAACAAACGGCATGAAGTCTTTGCATGCCTATATCTCGATACCCAACATAAAATTCTTGGTTTTGAGGAGCTATTTCAAGGCACTCTGGACTCTGCATCCGTTTATCCGCGAGAAGTTATACAAAGTATATTAAAAAAGGGAGCTGCGGCGGTGATTTTCTGCCATAATCACCCCTCGGGTTCCACCACCGCCAGCAAAGCAGATATTCAGCTCACCGAACGGCTTAAAAAAGCCCTCGAACTCATTGATGTCAGAGTGCTTGATCATATGATCGTTGCAGGCAATCAAGTGATGAGTTTTGCTGAACAAGGTTTGCTTTAATTGCATAAACACTTAAATCTGGTGATTTAGTCGCATTTAACACAATAATCTTTGCGATCAAAAAGTCTTTCTGGTATAAAGGCGGGCTCTTTAGTAAGGACTTTTAAAAAGTCCGACGATTTGAATTTATTTTAACGTTCCTTCAAGGGTCGTTGAGAAGTTGGAGGCAAGGTTACAATGTCTAAAGTATGTATCGTTACAGGCAAGCGCCCAGTAACAGGAAATAATGTTTCACACGCAAAAAACCGCACTCGTCGTCGTTTTTTGCCTAACTTGCAATCTCACCGTTTTTGGGTTGAGAGCGAGAACCGTTTTGTTAAGCTACGCCTGTCTACCAAAGGCATGCGTATCATTGACAAAAAAGGTATCGATACTGTCCTGAGCGAACTACGCGCTCGCGGCGAAAAGGTTTAAGGGGAATATACAATGCGTGATTTAATACGTTTAGTTTCAAGCGCGGGTACTGGTCATTTTTATACAACTGACAAGAACAAGCGTAATATGCCAGAAAAAATGGAAATCAAAAAGTTCGACCCTGTCGTTCGTAAGCACGTAATGTATAAAGAAGCTAAAATCAAATAGTGATTTTTCTTTAGCATTAAGTACTATGCTTCCATAAAAAAACCGATTTTCTTTCAAGATTATCGGTTTTTTTGCGTTTTAGCCTTAAATTCTAGCGCAGCATCTAATCGTCATGATACGAATCTGGTAAACGTACATCCAAAGCGATAGGCAAGTGATCAGACACTGGAAACGGTAACACCCCCGCCTTCTTGATAACCAACGAACGACTCACAAGAATATGATCCAAACCCTTTTCAGGCCGCCAACTTGGAAAAGTGTGCGACACCCCTGGCAACGCTACCAGACCCGATGTTTTAAGCGGTGAGTCATGCAACAGCTTTTCAGCATGGGTATTCATATCTCCCATCAAAACAACATGATCAAATTCTTCAATCAAGTCTCGTACAAATCGCAGCTGCTGTGTTTGCGCACTGACACTTAAAGATAAATGCATGATCACCAACACAATCGGGTCCTCTTGTTTACCATACTGAGCGACTATCACCCCTCGCCCAGGAATCAAACCTGGCAAACTGTATTCATCAACCTGAAAAGGCCGATAGCGACTCAGCAAGCCATTACTATGCTTAGCAATTGGCCCAAAATTGCGATTCAGTTGCTGATACCAATAAGGGAATTCACCCTCCTTTGCAAGATATTCAACCTGATTAACAAAACCACTACGCAAACTTCCGCCATCCACTTCCTGCAAAGCAACAACATCATATTCTTTCAACAGTCCTGCAATTTTATCAAGATTATCCTGTCGATTTTTGTGCGGGAGAATATGCTGCCAACTACGCGTCAAATAATGACGATAGGACGAGGTAGAAATACCCACTTGGATATTAAAAGTTAGCAAACGAATCGTTTGATTAGTGTCAAGATAAGGCGTTTGATCAACCACAGATTGATCAGCCGACTTGGAGGAAGACTCTAAGGGCGATAAAAGCTTACTTAACTGAAGTTTCAAGCGTTTACGCATCACAACCACTTAGACCTTTTACGATTAACCTGAAAGCGCATTTATATCAATCAGGAGCTTGAGTCAGAAGACACCCCCTCTAACTCAAGCCTAGCATTACTTCTTTAAGCTTTCACGCTCTTTATGGATTAGGAAGTTAGCTATTTTTAACATATTAGGAAAGCTTCCTGCATCACGAACGCCAACTTTATACTTACCATTAATGATCAGGGCAGGTACACCAGAGATACGCAAGCTTTTGATTTTCTTAGTCGCTTTTTCAATCGCCTCATCAACTTTTGAGATCTTTCTAAAGCCTTTGGCTTCAAAAATAGCATCAAAGTCTTCCGGCTTCACGCCACGCTCAACAAACATCGATTTAAAATCATCTACATCCTTATACTTTCGAGGATTTGCCTGAATCGCATCAAACAAAGGCTGATGCAGCTTTTTTTGCACCCCTAAAAACTCTGCTGCAAAATAAGCTTTTGCATGCTCTACCCAACCAGGAAATGTTGCAGGCATAAGCTGAAAATCCACATCATTTGCCAAGCCGGCTTCCCACTTAGGTAGATGATCATTATTAAACTCATAACAGTGCGGACAACCGTACCAAAATAACTCTAAAACTTCTATTTTGCTTGGGTCTGCAGTTTTAACTGGGTAAGGCAGCTCTTTATAGTGACGACCTTTCTCCCAGATATCTGCCGCTTGAGCAAATGTGCTTGCGCAAAGTAATACCAACAATAGCGGCATTAAATGTAGTTTAGTTCGACTCATAGGTCGTTCCTCTTTAATTATATATAGATAAGATGCCCATCATAATAGCGGGGCATAATTGCGGGCTCAAGATAACTTACATGACTATTTCGTTAGACTAACAGACACAAAAAAACCCTTACATGAAGGGTTTTCTTTAAATCTATTAATTCACCCTACTGCGAGGTGAACTTTACTTTCTCATTAACCAACTAGTGCAAACCAGAAATATAGCTCGATAAAGCTTCGATTTCTTTATCACTCAATCTTGCCGAAACAGAACGCATAATACGAGCGTCGCCGTCATTACTACGCTCACCACTACGAAAATCTTTTAATTGCTTAGCAACATAGTCAGCTTGCTGACCCGCTAAAGCTGGAAATGCTGCTAAATCTATACCCGCCCCTGCTGGACCATGACAAGCTGTACAGGCTGCAACATTCGTTGCTGGGTTACCCCCACGATATAACTCCTCACCTTTAGCAACCAAATCTTTTTTAGCTTGACCGCCGGTCGTAGCTTGAGAAGCAAAATAAGCGGCAATATTGTTAATATCCTGAGCACTTAAACTATCCAAAAGACCTGTCATTTCAACAACTGGGCGAGCACCACTTTTAATATCATCCATCTGTTTTACAAGATATTTGGCGCCCTGTCCGGCTAATTTAGGAAAATTACCCATAACACTATTGCCATCGGCCCCGTGACAACCCCCACATACTGCTGACGCTGCTTTACCGGCATCAATATCAGCCGCTACAGCACCAAAAGACCCGACCAAACCAACAACCAACAATACACTTGTAAAGATATTTCTCATTTTTATCTCACTCACTCTCATTCTAAATTCAGCTCTAATTTCACTTATCAGCCCAAAAAATCAACCCAAGCATCATTATGGACTATATTTTCATAACAACAACAGCCCAAGACCCAGAAAGATCAGGCAAAAAATTTTGGGCTATTATACACTAAGCCCTTCTTGATAAAACCCTTACGTCAAAGTACGGCGCTCTTATCGCCCCTAATTATTTGTGTACTGAAAATCTGACCAAACTATGACCTCAAAATCGAACCCTAGCACCGACTCACTTTCAATCGCTTACAATAGCGCAAACTTCTCCCGTAGCGCGTCAAAACTCTCAAACTGCCCAGAAGATGATGGCATCGAGATTGCTTTTGCTGGCCGCTCCAATGCAGGCAAGTCATCCGCCATTAACGCCATCACCAACAATAAAAAGCTTGCCAGAACCAGTAAAACGCCTGGCCGGACACAATTAATCAACTTTTTTGACTTGAGCACCCCTGGCGTCCGATTGGTCGATCTACCAGGCTATGGCTACGCCAAAGTCTCTTTGGCTTTGAAATCTGAGTGGGGAAAGCATTTAGACGATTATCTTCGCAACCGCGAAAGCTTATCTGCCCTAGTACTAATTATGGATATACGCAAACCCTTAACAGAGTTCGACAACATGATGCTTGACTGGTCAGATCAGAGTGAACTGCCAACCGTCATACTACTGACTAAAAGCGATAAGATGAAGTATGGGCCTTCCAAGCAGGTTTATTTTCAGGTTAAAAAAGCACTTGAAGCACACTCTTCATTAGTCGACGTTATTTTGTTTTCCAGCTTGAAGAAGTCAGGTGTTAGCGAAATTCGAAACACCTTAACCGAGCTTGTAAAACAAAACATGAGCAACAAACTAGGCTAATTTAAACACCCGGCTTAGGCACAATACCGTCAAAACGGTAAGCAGCCTGAAGCTCCGTTGCCAACGCCTGCTTTTCTTCATACAAATAAGGCATGACGTAATCTAGAATCTGATAAACACCATGTTTAATTGTTTGTCGATTAAGTGCATTTTGCTCGTCAGCCTCATCATGGACCGTTTTCAAATACGTCATCCAGTTTGTAACAATAAGCCAGGTATTTAGAGATTTTGACTGACGCTTCGAGTCAGTCATGGGTTTTAGTATTTCACTTTTTTCCATGGCACAAAGAATCTCCCCAACACTGTCGATGCAGTCTATTGTGAATTTTCGATAATCTATTCGTAAACGCTCATCACTCTCCAACAAGTGCTCCAGATCCCGATGTAAAAAACGATAAGCCCACAAACCATTAAACACGGCATCTAAATATGCAATCAAATCATGAATATGAATAGCCCTATCCAAAGGAACATTTAGATAAGCATCCACCATCAACTTATAGTTTTTGAAGATTTCATAAATAATGTCACTCTTATTTCGAAAATGGTAATACAGGTTTCCCGGCGACATATTCAAATGAGAGGCAATATGGTTTGTTGAAACATTCCGCTCCCCTCGCTCATTAAAAAGATCGAGACTTGCCAAAATAATTTTATCTTTCGTTTTCATCTAAAAAGCTTTTCCACCATTTTATTGACTACAGAGCCCTATCGTGAACACCTAATAAAATATAGCGCCCAATAAAACACTATAGATTTATAGCAAACCATCACAAAAGCCGCACTCTAATGACTGAACCCCTGTTTCGCAATCACATAAAGCTAACACGAGAACCAAGTCTCCTAAATAATCATCAAATTAGCGACCAACTATGTGACCAACGGTCATATTTAATATTTCAACTGTTGACTTTTTAGAGTATATACTCTAAAAATACAAAACATAGTGTTGTTTCGTATTTTTTTACTTTTTCTTATTATCCAGGGGATTCCAAAATGACCGCAGAAGTGATTCAGATTACTGAGAGCAAAAAACAAATAAAACACATGAACCAGGTATTTGAGGAACAAAAAGCTGCTTTTAGAAAGAACCCCATGCCTTCTTGCCAAGAACGTATTGCCAACTTGAAAAAGTTGCGTGATGCCTTAATGGATAACCAGCAAGCAATTATTGATGCGATTTCTCAAGACTTCTCATGCAGATCAACGGAAGAAACCAAGTTAGCAGAATTAATGACTTCCGTGCACGGCATTGACTACACCATTAAAAACTTAAAATCCTGGATGGCCATAGATAAGAAAAAGGTATCGCCATTATTTCAACCAGCTACAAGCTTTGTGCAATACCAGCCACTTGGTGTGATCGGTATTATTTCGCCCTGGAACTATACTGTCGCACTTTCAATGGGGCCACTCATTGCAGCATTGGCTGCTGGCAATCGAGCGATGATCAAAATGTCTGAATTCACACCGATTACTTCAGCACTGATTGAGGATTTAATTCACAATACCTTTCCTCAAGACCTGGTTACGGTTATCAATGGCGATGCTGAAGTGGCAACCGAATTCTCCAGCATCCCATGGAACCACCTGCTCTTTACTGGCTCAACGGCAGTAGGTCGACATGTAATGCGTGCTGCTGCAGCCAACCTAACACCGGTAACACTTGAATTAGGCGGTAAGTCACCCACAATTATCTCTGACGACGTTGATATGGACGACGCCATTCAACCAATTGTATTTGGTAAGGCTTTTAATGCTGGGCAAACCTGTGTCGCACCTGATTACGTGCTTTGCCCAGAACATCGCCTCGAGCACTTTGTTGATCGCTTCCAGCATTTCATTGCTAAGATGTACCCAACGCTTAAGCATAATAAAGACTATACCAGCGTGGTTGATCAGCGCCAATATGCACGTCTTCAATCCTACCTGGATGATGCTCGTGCGAAAGGTGCTTCTATTATCGAGTGCAACAGTGCTGATGAAAACATGACTGAAGGCACGCGAAAAATGCCTATCTATCTAGTGCTGAATGCCACTGACGACATGCTGGTACTTCAAGAAGAGTTGTTCGGCCCTATTTTGCCCGTTATTGCGAGCAAATCGATTGATGACGCACTGAATTATATCAACGACCGACCTTCTCCCTTAGCGCTTTACTACTTCGGTAAAGACAAAGATGAACAACAGCATGTATTAGATCAGGTGCGTGCTGGCGGTGTTTGTATTAATGATACTGTCTCTCATTTTGCTCAAGAAGATTTACACTTCGGCGGCGTGGGTGAGTCTGGCATGGGAAGTTACCATGGTGAACAGGGATTTTTAACTTTTTCACATGCGAAGTCCGTGTTTAAGAAGTCTGGATTCAACAGCACAAAATTTGCGTACCCTCCTTATGGAAAAGCAATTCACAAAGCTATTTTTTCTATCTTTTTAAGATAAGCACTTTTCACGACACCTCGTCATTCCGGTAACCGTTCGCTTCAAGCGCCTACTTTTGGTTAACCGGAATGACTAAGTTGCTTAGCCTCAACACACCAATCTAGAATTTTAGCTAAAATTTAGTTACTATCCTGCCCCAACCTACCACCTTCTTTTTATCTCTTTCATTGAGAGATTTGGGGCTTAAATTTTGATGAATACAGTTGTCTATCCAGGTACTTTTGACCCAATCACTAACGGCCATACCAATATTGTTGAACGTGCGGCCAAGCTATTTGACAAAGTCATTATTGCTGTCGCTGCAAGCCCTAAAAAACAACCTTTATTCACGATTGAAAAACGTGTTGAAATGGCCAAAGAAGTATTACAACACCTTGATAATGTTGAAGTTGTAGGGTTTTCTAATTTATTAGCCGAGTTTGTGGTTGAAAATAATGTCAATATCATTTTAAGAGGTTTACGTGCAGTTTCAGATTTTGAATTTGAATTTCAACTAGCAGACATGAACCGCCGCTTAGTACCCCAAGCAGAAAGCTTATTTTTAACGCCTGACAATCATTTGTCTTACATTTCATCGACTTTAATACGTGAAATTGCCACTTTAGGCGGATGCGTAACCGAATTTGTTAGCCCGGTCGTCGTAGAAGCTTTAAAATTACGCTTTAAAGAAACTTAATGCACCTATCAACCTAAGCTCTCAAACTATTTAATTATTAGCGAGGCCGTCATGGCATTATTAATTACTGACGACTGCATCAACTGCGATGTATGTGAACCCGAGTGTCCAAACGAAGCAATTTCAGCGGGTGAAGAAATTTATATTATTGATCCTAGCAAGTGCACAGAATGCGTGGGTCATTATGATGAACCACAGTGCCAGTTAGTTTGCCCAGTAGACTGCATTCCTCTGGATCCGGAACATAAAGAGGATCATGATGCACTTATGGCCAAGTACGTTAAACTAACAAGTTAACTAAGCTCGCTAAACCCTTAATCTGCAAGTACGGATGACTTATTGGCATTGTTTACTAATTGGCACAGTGTACTACACTGAATTAAGCACCCCGTAATTTGGATTAAATATGGCCAAGAAAGACCCTAAAGAAAAAGAAGCACCAGAAGAACAAACACCACTAACTGAAGAGCAGCGCATCGCCCGGCTGGAAAAAAAAGTTGGCACTAATAAGCTAGTATTATTTGGCATAGCCTTATTTCTAGTGGTTATTATTTCTATGTCAATAACTGCATTTACTATTCTTACTTTGCAAGAGCCTGAAGAGGCTAATAACGAGGACATTACAGTACTGCAAACAGAAGTTGCCGAACTAAAAAAGCAACTCATCACAATTGATGAAAAACTTGGCAAACTAGCCTTAGCGATTCCTGAATTAACAGGTCAATTAGCAAATTCTCAAAACACCGTTCTCAGAAAAGTAATGCTTGATCAAGAACAAGGCTATCAACAATTTTTAAGCACACTACAGTCAGGTACTTACGACTTGGCCCACATGGTTCCAGGTTCCAGAACCTGGCTAGAGCAATATAGCGGGCAAATAAGTCAGGCAATGACTTATAGTAAAGAGCGTGTTCAGCTACTCCGTAATCTGAACTCCAGCGAAGCGATTAATAAAGATGATCCATTCTTTGGCGATGATTTCTAATACTTTGTTACGCACCTTTAAAGCACTAACCCTCAAGCCGCCGCTTCAGTACATCAAGCCTTTCAGGCGTACCCACATCGAGCCAGTAGTCTAGGGTTAATTTTCCACTGACACGATGCGCCTGTATATACTTTTTCAGCAAGGGGGCAAGCGGAATTGGCCCTGTATCCAAACCTTTAAAAAAATCCGGGTGAAATAATGCGATACCTGAGTACGTAAAAGCGGCAGACTGCTCATCAAACAAGGCTAATTTTCCAGTCTCGGTATCAAGACCAAAGTCACCCCTCAAATGATGGTGAGGGTTTTTAACTAAAGCCAAATGCGCCAGGTTTTGAGTATTTATTTCAGGCGCGTCATTTAGCCAGGCTTGAAGGTTTAGCTCTGTATACACATCCCCATTCACAACCAGAAAAGGTTGTTCACCCTCACTGAGAAAAGGTAATACTGCCAGAATGCCTCCGGCAGTTTCTAATAATATGTTTTCATGATGATAATGAATATTCAATCCCCAACGCTCGCCATCACCCAAGGTTTTAGGTAACTGTTCGCCCAGCCAGTGCGTATTAATAAACACCTCTTTAAAGCCACTTTCAGCTAGGCGCTCCAGGTGAAATTCAATTAGATACCTACCAGCAACACGCAACAGTGGTTTGGGGGTATTATCGGTAAGTGGGCGCATGCGCTTGCCTAAACCCGCCGCTAAAATCATCGCTTTCATGCGCTTACTTCTTTACTGGTATTTAGCTTGGTTTTCAACGCTGGCACGACTTTATTCACTAGTAATGCATAAAATTCCTTAAGAGCTGGATACTTTTTGCTTACTCGCACAAGATAATCAACCGTGCGAGGGATATCTTCTAGATAGCCGTGTTTACCATCACGTAATGACAGCCGAGCAAAAATGCCAGCGGCTTTTAAATGTCGTTGAAGTCCCATTAGGTCAAACCAGGTTTTAAATTGACTTGGCTCACAGTTTAAAAGGCCCTGCCCCTTTAATTTCTCGTAGAAGAACAAGCACCATTGTTCAACCTGTTCATCTGGCCAAACGATATAACAATCTCTTAACAAAGAAACCAAATCATACGTCACGGGGCCTAACACCGCATCTTGGAAATCAATCACCCCCAAAGTGTCATCTTTAAGTACCATTAAATTGCGTGCATGGTAATCGCGATGCACAGACACTTGAGGTTGAGCTAATGCATTTTCTGCCAATAGGTTAAAACTCTGCGTAAGTAAAGCCTGCTCTTGCTCACTTAAATTCAAGCCTAGTTTTTTTGTTAACAACCAGTCTGGGAATAAAGCCATTTCACGCTGTAGAAGCGCGTTATCATAAAGCGGAAGTACATAATTTGGGTCTGGTACTATCTTTTGGATCTCTACCAAAGCTTGCATAGCTATGTGGTAGTAATATTCGCCCATTGTCTTTTTTGGCGATTCAGGGCAAAGCGCGGGAAGTAGCATCCTGTCGCCAAAGTCACTCAGTAATAAAAAACCTAGTTCGAGGTCATAACGGTGAATCACCGGCACCTGAACCCCCTGGCTTAGCCAATACTTGGCAATGGCTACAAAACTTGTCGAATCTTCTTTTTCGGGAGGAGCATCCATAGCGATCCAGGTTTTGCCATCTATTGACGCCCTGAAATAACGTCTGAAACTGGCATCACCGGAGACCATTGTCAAACTCAACTCAGTTGCATCTAAAATTTCAGCGACCCATTTTGTTAGCTTATCTTGTCTTAAATCCATGGCGTATCTTTTACCTGTGCAGGTCTCATTTGTATCCCATTTTTTAGAACTACTCTCGTATAAGGTGCATCCTAATCAAAAAGTTAAATGACATCAAAGTAAGCACCGTTTATTATTCGCACTTGCCGTTCATTTTTTCTCTTTATGAGTTATACAAGGTCTAGAGCAAAGTACACATTGATGAATATATATCCCATTATATTGCTCGTTTTTTTCAGTAGCGCTATTTTCTTTAGTTGCCAAGCTTATGCTGAGAGCACAAAGGTTTCAGCAGAAGAAAAAGTAATCACTATCCACGCCAACGAAGTTGAGTACCAGCCAGACGAAAAACTGGAGCTCGATGGTAATGTAGAGATTATTCATGGCCCTTACCGCGCCTCTAGCAATGAAGCCAGTATTAATAGCAAAAATAATCAGGCAGAACTGGCTGGCGACATAGTACTTTCCGGGCCGGATGTTACTCTGGAAGGCGATACGGCAACGATGGACATGAATAGCAATCAAGTCTCCATCACTAATGCTCGCTTTACTAATCCAAGCACTAATATTAACGGTGAGGCTAGAGAGATTAGCCAACCAAACACTGAAACCTTAGTCATCCATGACGGCCTGTTTTCCAGCTGTCCGCCTGAGGACAGAGATTGGGCTTTTGCTTCAGAAGAAATAACACTAAATAAAGCAGAGGGTTTTGGTAACGCGAATGACACTCGTTTTTTAATTAAAGATGTGCCTGTACTTTACATTCCCTGGTTTTCATTTCCGATCGACGACCGACGTAAATCTGGCTTCCTTTATCCAACAATCGGCAGTTCGAATACTGAACGGGGTCTTTTTTTCTCAACGCCCTATTATTTCAATCTGGCGCCAGATTATGATGCCACTGTCACCCCAACTTACATACATGGTCGAGGCATGCATACCGAACTGGAATTACGCCATATCACTGCGTCAGAGAATAATTTCTTAGCTCTGGGATATATTCCTGAAGACAAGGATTATAAGGATGAGCTTGCAAGTTCAGGTAAGCAGGATAACGGTGAGCGCTGGGGTTTAACCTTTAAGCAAGAATTTGAATTCGAGTCATTTGCCAAAGGTTGGCATGGCACCATTAATTTCAATGACATCAGCGACAATGACTACCTTGATGATGTCGGACAAGGCTTACAAATCGACCGTCAAGACCATCTGGATCGTCGAGCTGCCATTTTTTACTCCAAAGATGACTGGCAATTTAGCCTGCTATTACAACAATACAAAAGTATTAATGATCAAATCCTTCCAAGTGAAGAAGCTTACCAGCGCTTACCAGAAATAAATATCAACCTTTATCAGCAACTTGGGGCGCTAAATCTCGACTGGCAAAGCCAGTATGTCTATTTCTATCGCGAACAAGATGATCTTACTGGCAATGACCGCACTTATGGCTCACGTTTACATCACCAGCCACGCTTATCGCTACCACTTCATAAAAGCTGGGGCTTTTTGAAGCCATCTTTAACACTCGACCATACCGATTACGCGTTACAAGCTTACACACCAGTTGAAAACCATATCTCGCGTACCATACCTATCTATGAACTGGACTCCGGTCTTTATTTTGACCGCCCCTCCAGTTTTCTTAGTAAAGACCTCCGCTTAAGCCTGGAACCTCGTTTATACTACGTTTACTCGAAAGAGAAAGATCAAGACGATATCCCGAATTTTGATAGCGCTCTACCCAGTTTTTACTACCAACGCTTATTCACCTCAAACCGCTTCAGTGGTGGTGATCGTATTGGGGACAACAATCGTTTAACGCTGGGATTCACCTCTCGCTGGACCGATAAATACAGTGGTGTAGATCGCGCTGTATTTAGCCTTGGTCAAATCTATCATTATGATGATAGAAACGTTAATTTGAATGGCGAAGGCCAATCCTCTCGCAGTGACTCACAATTTGCCTCAGAGCTAACGCTTAGACCTTACTCTGGTTTAGAGTTAGCCATGACAGGCCTATGGGACGCCCGTAGTAATACCACCCAAGAAGGCAATAGCCGCATTAGTTTTCATGACAAGTCCTACAGAACAGTATTAAATTTTAATCACCGCTATATTCGACAGGAGTTAGAACAAACTGATAGTTCTTTCATTGTCCCCATTCATAATTCATACAGCTTAATTGGTCGCTGGCGTTATGATTTAAGCGATCATCGCACTATTGGTACGCTAGCTGGGGTAGAATACGGCAGCTGCTGCTGGCGCATACAATTATTGGCTCAATCTTATTTGAACGATGACTCAGAAATAAGCAATGGCATTTTATTCCGATTTCAATTAAATGACGTTGGTAGTTTTGGGAAAAGTGCAAACAGTATGGATACACAAATTCCAGGTTATAAAGCACGAGAAGAGTATTTTAATTAAACCTAACAGACACAGATCTACAGATAAAAATTCAGGTATTTAAATAATGACAGTTAGTAAATTCAGCACGCTATTTGGGCTATTGATCAGCACTTTTCTCTTTGCCACCAGCCTTCACGCACAATCAGTGCCGATCGATAAAATTATTGCGATAGTTGACGATGACATTGTCATGCAGTCAGAACTTAAACAGCGCATTCACTCTATCACCAGCCGCCTCAAAAATCAGGGCACGCCACTACCACCGGCTGCTGTGATGCATCAACGTGTACTGGATCAGCTCATCCTTGAAAACATTCAAATGCAATTAGCCGAACGGCTTGGTATTCGAGTGGGTGACACCCAACTGAATACCACCATTGATAACATCACGAAATCAAATAACATGACATTGGCCCAGTTTGAAGCACAGCTAAAGTTAGAAGGTGAATCCTATGCCAGCGCACGTGAACAAATTCGTCGTGAGATGATTATCACACGAGTTCAAAAAAGAGAAGTTGACCGCCGTGTACGGGTAACAGACCTCGAAATTGAGAACTTTTTAGCCTCAAAAGAAGGCCGGGCACGTTCAGGCACTGAATACTACATCGGCCACATTTTAATCGCTGTACCCGAATCTGCACCTTTAAACATAATTGAAGTCGCTGAAAAACGAGCCAACAACATTCTGGCAGAACTAAAAGCAGGTGAAGACTTCAAGAAAATGGCCGTCGCAAAATCAGATGGCCGTCAGGCATTAAATGGTGGCGTAATTGGTTGGCGTAAGGAAAATGAACTGCCGACCATAGCAGAGGATATTATCCCTTCTTTAGCGATTCGCGAGCCTTCAAAATTAATTCGCACCAGTAGTGGTTTTCATATTGTGACCGTTCTGGATAAGCGTGGCGGTAATGAGCAATTAATTGATCAAGCTCTGGTTCGCCATATCCTGATTTCCCCCAGTGAAATCAGAACCAACGAAGAAGCCAAGGAAATCATTGATAAACTATATGAACGTATCACTGGTGGCGATGATTTCGCACCGATTGCCAAATCTCATTCAGATGATCCGGTTTCTGCCATTGATGGCGGCAGCCTGGACTGGGTAAGCCCAGGACAAATGGTGCCCGAATTCGATAACATGATGAATCAAATAACCCTTGGTGAAGTCAGCAAACCCTTTCGCTCTCAATTTGGCTGGCACATACTGCAAGTAACTGAGCGCCGTAAGCAAGACATGGGCGCGTTAATTCAGACCAACCAGGCGAAACGCATTATTCATAAACACAAATATGAAAAAGAATTATCTAACTGGCTACTGGAAATCAAGGGTGAAGCCTTTATCGAAATAAAAGGCGAAACAGAAGGTCTGGCTTCGGCAGAGTCTGGGTTAGATTCAGAGTAATGGTGAATACCCACGCTGCCCAAAAACCGATTATAGTCACCCCGGGTGAACCAGCAGGTATTGGCCCGGAGCTTTGTATACAGCTCGTGCAAGCGGGGTTAAATATGCCTATTGTTTTTATGGCTGATGCCACATTGATGGCAAGTCGAGCAAAAACACTGGGCCTAACTCTTGAAATTGTGGAATGGGATGGCGAAGCGTTCTCAGGCAGCCCAGCAGGCACACTTTTCATACAGCACACCCCATTAAATGAACCTTGCATCACAGGTCAATTAAATCCAGAAAATGCACAATATGTGGTGAACTGCCTAGATAACGCGATCGACGGCTGTCTTGATGGTCGCTTTTCTGCACTCGTGACGGCCCCCTTACACAAAGGGGTGATCAACGATGCAGGCATCCCTTTCAGCGGCCACACCGAACATTTACAAATGCGCTGTAAAGTAAATAAAGTCGTTATGATGCTAGCAAGCCCTAAAATGAAAGTCGCCTTAGCAACGACCCATCTACCGCTTGCGGATGTTGCCAGCAGCATTACCCAAACCAGCTTAAGTGAAGTGATTGAAATTCTGATTCATGACCTACAAAGCAAATTCGGTTTTCAACGCCCTAAAATCTTAGTCGCGGGTTTAAACCCCCATGCAGGCGAAGGTGGGCACATGGGGCGCGAAGAGATCGAAGTCATTGAGCCCGTTTTAGCACAATTCAAGCAACACAATGTAGAACTAATAGGCCCCTTACCGGCAGACACACTATTCAACGACAAATATTTAAGTGCTGCCGACGCCGTGCTAGCCATGTATCACGACCAAGGTTTACCGGTATTAAAATATGATGGCTTTGGCGAATCTGTTAATATTACGCTCGGGCTACCGATCGTCAGAACCTCTGTAGATCACGGCACGGCGCTGGACATTGCAGGCAAAGGGCAAGCCGATATAGGCAGTCTAAAAGAAGCAATTAATATGGCTTTGCAAATGTCCCCACTAAACACTAATTTGGATCATGTAAATGGCTAAACATAGCAAAAAAGCAGGGCATCAGGCCCGAAAACGTTTCGGCCAGAATTTTCTGCATGATGAAGCGGTTATCGACAGTATTATTAGTGCGATCAATCCTCGCCCTGGCGACAAAATGGTTGAAATTGGCCCAGGTTTAGGTGCACTCACAGAACCCTTGCTGATTGCATCAGATGGTAAACTTCAAGTAGTGGAGCTAGACCGTGATTTAATCCCAATCTTACGCACCAAGTTTTTTAACTACCCTGATTTTATGATTCATGAAGGTGATGCCCTCCAGTTTGATTTCGACCAGCTCGCAGAAGATGAGCAGCAAATTAGAGTCGTCGGTAACCTGCCCTACAATATTTCTACACCACTTATTTTTCATTTATTACAAAACATCAGCTCAATAAAAGATATGCACTTTATGCTGCAAAAAGAAGTCGTAGAACGTATGGCTTCCCAGCCAGGGAATTCAGCTTATGGTCGCCTAGGCATCATGACTCAATATTATTGCAAAGTTCAACCCTTGTTTTTAGTTGACCCAAGCGCCTTCAAGCCAGCACCTAAAGTCGAATCAGCTATTGTACGCTTGGTGCCACACAAAACATTGCCTTACCCGGTTGACTCTGTTGAACGTTTACAAAATGTAGTGAGAATCGCGTTTACCAAACGCCGCAAAACACTGCGTAATGCATTATCGGGTATTGTTGCACCTGAGGCATTGGAAGACTTAAAGATTGATGCCAGCTTACGACCTGAAAACCTGAGCTTGGAGCAGTATAGTTTGTTAAGTAACTGGAAGCCTGCTTAAATAAGTCGAAGATTGACATCGCAGCGATCGTTCATTCAGGTTTCCCTAATATTTGTTTAGCTTTGGGAAGCCAGGTTTGTAGCTTCTCAAGAACAATAGACGCTTCAATCGGCTTACTGATGTAATCATTCATACCGACGTCTAAACAATGTTCTTTATCACCCTTCATGGCATTCGCGGTCATGGCAATAATGGGGATATTCGTATTTCTAGGGCCACTCGCTCCCGCGCGAATTTGTCTCGTTGCTTCGTAACCATCCATTTCTGGCATCTGGCAATCCATAAATACCAGTTGATAAGGTGCATCTTCAGGGGCTGACCGCAATGCATCAATGGCTTCAATACCATTACCAGCCACATCCGCACTTAAACCAAAATCACCTAGAATTGCCTGAGCAACAATCTGATTTATAGACACATCCTCAACCAACAAAAGACGAGTATTGGATGATAAATTGCCTAAGGGTGAAACATTGTCTATGGGCGAAGCATCTAATTGCAGGTCTTTTTTCTGGTGGTCAACTACATCCTTCACCAATGATGAATCCTCTGCTATCACACTAGCTTTTAGGCAAACACTAAATTCAAAACAACTACCATGACCCTCTTCACTCGTAACAGTAAGCTTTCCTCCCATTTTCTCGCAAAGCTGTTTAACAATCGCAAGTCCAAGCCCCGTCCCCCCATACTTTCTCGTCGTGGATGCATCCGCTTGAGTAAATGAGTCAGTCAGTGAATTTATTTTTTCTGTTGGAATTCCAATACCGGAATCGACTACCGCACATTTAAATTGCAGATCATGCTTATTAGTATTCACCAGTTGCGCATGAATTCTTATTTCACCAGACGCCGTAAACTTGATCGCATTACCTACCAAATTAGTCAGTATTTGACGAATTCGCCCTGGATCCCCTTTCACCAAGATTTTCTCAACACCTTCCATATCAAGAACTAACTCAAGGTTTTTCTCTTTTGTTCGTGGCGCCATTAAAGCGGTAAATTCCGTTAGCAGATTACGCAAGTTGAACTCAAGAATTTCCAAATCAAGCTTACCCGCTTCGATTTTAGAGAAATCAAGTATGTCATTGATTATACAGAGTAGTGAGTCAGCACTGGATTTAGCTAAGTCGACGTAATTTGCTTGTTGAATTGAAAGATCACCGTGACTCAGCATTCTTAATAAACCGATCACCCCATTCATTGGCGTTCTAATTTCATGACTCATACTCGCCAAAAATTCAGATTTTAATCGCGTAGATTCTTCTGCTTTTTCAAGCGCTTGTTCACGCTCCTGCTCAAGAAGCTTTCGAGAGGTCAAGTCATGTATAAGTAGCAAGGTTTCCAGTTTACGGTTAGCCCCTTCAATATTAGAAAGTGAAAGATGAACCGGGATAGTATGATCTCCGCGTCTAACCTCATATTCACCAACATCCAAAACAAGCTTACATTTAGACTCACCTTTTTTGAAAAAAAGCCCTTCAATTGACTTGTCTTTCAAATAGTTAAGAGGGGTGCCAAACAGTTTATCGGCAAAAGGATTAGCGCTCAAAATATGATAACTTTCATCTAGAACCATCAAACCTTCAGGCATTGAATTGATAATACGATTGATGTATTCCTTGGAAACCGTCGACCCCTGTAATTGTTTAGCCATACTGTCTACGGCATTAGCAAGTTCACCTAACTCATCACGCCGAGGGCTATTAAGTCGAATATTCAGATCTCCTGTTGCCAACTTTTCAGTCGCATTTTTAATAAGATTGATGGGCCTAATCTGCCTACCTGCAATAAAAATAGCCAACATCAAGCCCAAAATAATAGCGATACATGAAATCACCAGTATTTTCATCGTTGTTTGGCGCTTTAGATCAACTACCTGGCGTAATGAAAGTTCAAAAATAAGCCCACCAAGATATTCTCCTGATGCCGTCATAACAGGTCTGAAAATTAGAAGTGTTTGTTTTTCATTATCTAAAAAATGAATAATATCCTTACTGCTATTTTGAAGAACAGAAAAAACATCAACAAGCAGTTCATCACGTAGTATGTTTTCATCAGTTCCATCGGATAAAATATACCCTTCAGTATCAACAATATAAGCATGCATAATATCTTCATCAGACAGCACATGTTTGACTAGCCGAGCCATCTGGTCAATTCTCAAGTCATATAAAGGAGAAACCAGCGTTTCAGACACGACCGCAGACAAACCCAACCCTTTACGTAGCATCTGACTTTCAGCAGAGCGCCCTAACTCCTTGACAGATACGGCAGCAATCAACGCGGAAGCAACCACGGTTACAAGGAATATGTATAACGCCAATTGCGCTCGAAGCCCATACGTCATTAGTTATTTTCTCTATTTGTAATACTTAAGGAGTCTTCGAAGCGGGGCGATGTGTTCTTCTACACCGCCAGGGAAGTCATCAAACCGAGTCGTTTTTGAAAAAGCCTTCAATGCCTCTCGCCCGTCTTCTCGTTCATGCATATGCAACAATATCTGCCGTACCTGTTCAACCAAGGCAGGATCCATATTAGGAGAGTGACTAATAACGTGCCTAGGAACATACTGACTAGCAGCAATCACTTGTAAATCTTTAAGTCTCTTCTTTGCTAATTTCTTATACGCGGTCTCATTCATTGCACCAATTGCAATTTTCTCTCTAAGTACCCAGATCATCGTATTACGGTCATCATCACTAAACAAAAAACCAACAGTGTCATCCGCAACAGAATCTCCCTGAGTAACCGGCTTCAACTTTAACCCATATTCCAACATGGTTGTTTTTGGTAAAAAGAAAGAAGAGGTTGAAGATGAATCCTCAAAAACAACAATTTGGCCTTTCATTGCATCTAAGGAGTCAATGCCACTATCTTTTCGAGAAAAAATAACGCTTCGATACTCTGAAACCCCCTTTTTCCAACGCCTTAAAAAAATATTACTTTTAGCCTTATTTGCAACCACCAATGAAGGAAAGGGACTATCGATATAGAGATGAACCTTGTTGCTTGCAATTAAGCCTGCCATTTCTGAGACATTTGCAGCCACAATCGTATTAACCTGATCAATTTTACTCCCTTCAAGCTGATCTTTTAAGTAAACTGCGAGACTTTGAAACTCTTCAATTTCCTCACTAGGGTCATCACCAACGCTACCTAAATAAAGGGTTTCTGCATAAAGTGGCGATATAGCGCTGAGCAATAAAAATAATAGAATTTGTTTGATGATAGGAGGAAGAAAAGACCGATACATTTGAACTCTCCAAAAGTTTTTGCTTCATTGAAGAATAGTTCATTAATTAAATATCTCAATAACTTACTATAGAGCTTTGCACAGAGGTTTTGGTCGTTCAAAGCTCTCTTATAATTTAATCATTAAAATAAAAAATTGGCCGATAGCTGCCGCGTAATAGATGAGAGTAATATCGCCTACACGGTTAGAAATAGAGTTCATTACTTTAACTTTTAGGTGTTTTCCAAACACCATTATTGACTGATTCCTCTACAGCGGGCTTATCACTTGATTTAGGCGCGTCTTTTATAGCGCCTTTCACTTCAACCTTCTTGTACTTCATTTCTACACCTTGCAAAAATCTTCTTAGCATTTGATCTTGAAGTTTGCGGTAATGTTTATGGCCTGCTTTACGGAAGAATGCACTTAATTCAGATTTACCCATTTCCATTTCTACCGAAGCCATAATAGTCAGTATGTCATCATCTATTAGATTTAGGGCGATTTTGAGCTTACGTAGGATGATATTGTTATTAATGCGTGATTCAGGGGCCATTTGCGGGCCGTCTTTTTTACCTCTGAACTTATTGATCAGGCCATTTAGGAATACAGCCATTTGACGGTCATTACAATTTTGATAGCCAGGGTCATCTTCTTGCTTAAGCCAAGCGCTAATTTGCTCTCGGTTGACCACCTCATCTGCCAGGGCCCATATTGCGATCATATTTTTGTCGTTAAAATCGAAAGTGTAGCGTAGGCGGCGAAGTATGTAATTATTGGTCATAGGCTTATATTGTTACTCTGGTCTAATTTGGTTTAAGTTATTTAGGGCTTACCAGGGTAAGGCCTGTACACGTGTTTTCCAGTTCATGGTGGAAAGATCATCTGCCAAATGTTTGGTTAAATCGATAGTCTTGCGCCAATAGTTAATTCTATCAGTATCTGACAGGTTCAAGAAGTCATGTCTGTCTGGTATTTTTTGATAGGGCAAGCTTGCAATAAACTCATCACTAGGTACCAACATGATGGTTTTGGCATAATTTTCATGGCTTGGCTTTCGCCACTTTAGGCTTTTATCAAACCAACCTGGCGCAGGTACCTTTGAAAAGTGCGGGTATAATACAAAGCCCGACTCAGGTAACAAGGGCAGGTCAAAGCCATAGTCTGTAATACCACCATCTTGAAATACCCCTTCACCGGCAACGCCCTCTACACCCTGAATTATAAGGGGAATAGAACCTGTCGATAAAATTGCGTCCTCTATATTCTCTATCGACAGTGGCGCATAACGCGTTGATATTTCATTCAAACTCCTCGACACACGCTGACCATCAGGGTGATGCATCACAACACGGGTAAACTGCCACGACAGTGTTTTTCGGTTTATCACATTAAGTAAAGCAGCCAAACCAAAACCAAGCGTTTTGAGCGCTTTATTATCCACTTTGGTTAAACCATGGCATTGCGTGGTAATTAGGTTCATACGCAGATAAGGATGAGCTATAAGCTCACGACTGCCATGCTCACCCAATAGACTCCGAACGACAGAACGGCAGGTATCCAGGACCTCTTGCCCACTAGGCTTACTGGAGTAACATTGCTCAATATAGGCCTCGGTAAATCGGCGATGGGCCGCCAGGTTATTATCCTGCTCGCCAAGCGCATAACTGGCCATTCGCCATGCACCTGCCGAGGTTCCCATTAGCTGCAATGCCTTTGTTCGATTTCTGAAAAAGTGCTGCATCAAATATTCATCAATACCGTGCAAGGTTAGCCATTTAGGGCCGCTTGATGCGCCTAATAACATGGCGATATCATCCCCCTGTAAACCATGTTCCTGGATATGGGCGAGCGCTTCTTTTCCTGCATAGATATTTAACGGCGCGGTACTTGTCTTCATTGGTCACATTCAATTAAGGCTAGAAAGAACATCATGGCGTTTTTGGCTCCTGCATTCAAACCTTCTGCGATTGTTTTTTATTTGAAATGATCTTATTTGAAACGGTCTTTTCCACGACAGTCACATTTTTCATCTGTATTTTTCTGCCATAATTCGCTTTTCCAACTATTGAGGATTGTCACATGAGTTTTAAAAGCCTGGAAGTCTCCCTTGAAAATCATATTGCTCACATTAAGCTAAACCGCCCAGACGCCTTAAATTCAATGAATATTGATTTCTGGCAGGAACTACCTGTTGCGGTCAGGGAAATTGACCAAGCTGCCGAAGCACGCGTGATTGTTTTATCTTCTACGGGTAAGCACTTTTCAGCAGGCATGGATTTATCCGTTTTCACTACCTCAAATAGCATCCCTATGACAGGCGACCCCTCACGTATGGCTGAAAATTTACGCCGTGCGGTTTTACAGTTACAAGATTGTTTTAATGCACTGGAAGATATTCGCCTGCCGGTACTTGCCGCGATTCATGGTGGCTGCATTGGCGGCGCCATTGATATGGTCAGTGCCTGCGATAGCCGCTACTGCACTGAAGATACTTTTTTCACGATTAAAGAAACTCAGTTAGGCATGACTGCGGATCTGGGCACCTTACAACGTTTACCGCATTTAATCCCCCAGGGTTTAATGCGAGAGCTTGCTTATACCGGTCGAAATTTTGATGCGGCTGAGGCCAAAGAAATGGGTTTAGTTAACAAAGTATATGCATCCCATGAAGCGATGCTTGAAGGCGTTATGGAAGTCGCCAAGCAAATTGCACAACAGTCTCCTGTAGCTGTTGCAGGGTGTAAGGAAATGATCAACTACAGCCGAGATCACAGTGTGGCTGATAGCCTTAAATATATGGCCACCTGGCAGTCTGGTATGTTCCGTCCACAAGATATGATGAAGTGTTTTGCGGCCAAAGCGCAAAAGACAGCACCTGATTTTGAG
>ENA-OSET01001710-OSET01001710.1-sediment-metagenome-genome-assembly--contig:-NODE-1710-length-22357-cov-3.656508_pt1 | contig 22357 bp, 18 predicted proteins | sample MGYA00237882_ERZ534229 | MGnify/ENA primary metagenome ERZ534229 (study PRJEB26408, sample SAMN06266212) | sediment metagenome | isolation source: Hudson Canyon methane seep mesocosm | place... | reverse complement strand
ATTCTATTTACCTTTTTATTTGCTTACTTGCTGTAAACTATTACTTCCTGTAGTAGGCATGAATTCAGTTTTATGACGGACACTAGCCTACTACATTTTTTTACAAGAACAAGATTTTTTGAATACAATAAGTAACTCATTGATCTTAATAAAAAGTATAGACCAAAAAACTAATAACACCTTGAAATTTAAATAGGTATTTATGTTAACCTGCAACAGTATTCTGTTAATAGCTTAATAAATTAAACGAAGGTAAATACATGAAAGTAACAATTGACTGGGAAGGCGAAGCTAAATTCGTCGGTAATACAGAGTCTAATCATTCAATTACAATGGATGGCCCTCCAGATCATGGAGGTAAAAATCAAGGTCCTAGACCAATGGAAATGTTGCTACTGGGCTTAGGTGGCTGCACTTCATTTGATGTCATGAGCATACTGCAAAAATCTAGACAAGATGTAACAGACTGCCGAGCAGAAATTCAGGCTGAAAGAGCAGATGAAGTACCTAGTGTATTTACCGCCATAACGATTCATTTTGTGGTGACTGGAAACAATTTGAAAGATAATTTAGTTAAACGCGCCGTTTCATTATCGGCAGAAAAGTATTGCTCAGCTTCCATTATGTTAGAAAAGGGCGGTGTGCAAATCAATCATAGTTATGAAATTCGTTAGTCGCACCATATTTTCATAACACCGCTACTTAGTAGAAGCTAATAGGACGCGTTAATTTAACCGAACAGGCTCAGAAACGGTCGAACCCTGCACATAATCAACACCTAAGCGCGTCATTCGTTGCAGGCAAATAGCAGTATCTACAGAAGTCGCCAATACTTTTTTCCCTAAATAATGAGCGACTTCAGCTATTGAGCTTGCCTCGACTTCATCGCCATCAACATCATTCAGTTTTTCCATAAAGCTTTCATCGATACTGATCATTTTGACAGGGAGCACTTTCAAAAAAGCAAATGGCGACCGAGAAGATCCAAAATGATCCAAGCTAAAACGAAACCCTTTTGACACAAGCTGTCTCATACGATCTGACGACGAATGGACATCTTCCATATGACTACAATCATAAATATCAAAACAGATGAACTGGGGGTCCAAATCACCACTACTACATAAATCCAATAAAGTAGACTTAAAGTCATCATTATCAAAAGCATATGCACTCAATTTAACCCTAACAAACTCCATACCATCTATAAAAGGGTCATGGTTTTGAAATCTCTGTACAAGCAGTTGCAACCACCAATGATCTAATGCAAGTGCATGCTCTTCATTTTCAGGCTCGTATACAACACCACTACCATTAATAGAACAAATCAGATTAACATGCTCAGAGTGCAGTTCCTCATCAACTGGTTTGGCCCTTTGTACAAACACCTCAAATGAGAAGTCTTCAAAACTAGCTGTGTCAGGCGCTGAATTGGCAGCTTCTACCCCTTCTAACGAAGCATCATTAATGTTTGGGGACGATAATACTGCATTTTTATCAGTTTCTTCTACTTCTTCATTTACCTCATTGACTGTTGCATTAAATAAAACATCATGAGCTGTTTGTATCATTAACTCTGGATTCTTGAAGCCTAAATGCACCTGGGTCTCTTCAACAAACACCTCAAGACCGAGCCCTTTATATTTATCATCCCCACATAACAAAACTAAGCTTTCCTGACAACGGATTTTTAACATGTCCAAACCAGCCTCTAGCGTAAATAACACGAAGTCAGAATCATTCACTCTACCAACCTCGCTGAGCTCTCCGTTTAATTCTTTAAGCGTACTAGCAACACGTTTTGAAAACCCTATATCTAAAGTGGCAATTTTATTACTACCCACTTTAAAAGTAAGATAAATCAAACTACATAATGAAGATTTTTGCCCGGCCTTCATCATTAACTTAACTTGACGACAAAATTCTGGCTTTTTTAATAAGCCTGAGCCTTCATCATGAGAAGTCTCATACGATAATTTCTCATAAACATCTTTGACCATGTCATCAAGACTTTGATTTACCATAGGCTCTTCATATCCAAACTCTTCAATTATCCGCCCATCTTTTAAATATGTTGCTAGCTTAAATAAACCTAACTCAACTACTTTCATTCCCTGATGGTTTACGAATACAAATTTGCTAAAACCTTTAGCGACCCAAACTAGCCGTATATATTGAGCTTCTTGTTTTGCTTTTCTATATTGCAGCCATGTTCCTGGCAAAAAGAGCTTTGCCTTCAGAATCCACGTTTTTAATGCTTGTGATTTACTTACGTTATGACGAATAATATCTTCTTCGGTTTCGGGAATTTCTTGTAGATCTGCTTCTTTTACCGAATGCTGCCCCTGAGGTGCTTTATGAATAAGGTCTTTTAACTGATCTCGCACTACGTTGAGGTCAAGACTACTTCCTGAAACAGACTTAAGGCCTTCCTGTATTTTTGGCAGAATAGACTTTACATCCAGTGGTATTTTTGGGTCATCTCCAAAGGCGATTAAATCATCAAGAATTGCCAAATGACTATGCCATGCCTCGCTATTTCCACCTTGCTGTATGAAAATCAAATTTAATAAATCTTTCCAGCCGTGCTCAACGAGGGTTAAAACCGCAGTCGGTATCTCTTTATTTTCAAAACGTTTATTCATCTCCCTAGCAACTGCGACTTTTGCCTCTTCTACGCGATGAACCCCATCAGCTGCAGCGGCAACACGCTCTACATTTTTCACATATAACTGGTTCTGGCGTTCGATTATCATATCTAGTTCGGCTAAAACATAGTCAAACACCTTGGTATCTTGCTCGAATTCATCCACAATTTGATGCACGAGAGTATTAACCCTCTTTCTACTGGCAGGATTCAACCTTGATCCTTTTGCCCCAAGCTGAGCAATACGGTTCATTACCGCTCTGACAGAACTGGCTTGATCATCAAAGAAATTTTCATCTTTTAGCAGTACTTTTAAAACAGGTACTTCGAGTTTTAAAAGATGCTGCTTTGCTTCAATACTAATTTTTGGATTTTTTCTCATACTCAAGAAAAAACGGTCGACTACATCTATCGCTACTTTTTGGTTTTCATCAATATCTTTTGTATCACTACCAACTTGAGCTAAGTTATCTAGAACTCTTTCAAGCAGACTTGTTTTGCCCTCATCGTCATTCGCTACTGAAGATGTTTGAAGCTCGGCTAGGCCCGCTATCAGCTCTGTTTCTGAGTAGTTATCATCCCCTGAGCCGATATGCTCAGACACAACCTGTTGCTGACTTGCTCCCCCCCTGTTTAAAGTACGCATCAAACCAACCACATTCTGTTGAGTAGTACCTGTATCACCTTGCGACAAACCACTATTAGACGTGGGGTTAGCCTCTGCAGATTTATTTTCTGCCGAGAAAGGTGGCAAGGAACTAAAGAGTCGCTCCGGGTGCGCTGATACTTCTGCTGAAGTTGTATCTGGCCTATCGCTGACTTTTTCACTACTGGCTTTTCCTCTTACACTTTTGTTCGGAGGAGTTCTGTCTTCTTCATTTTGTACACCTGCATTTAACTTCAGCTGGGGCAGTATTTTATGCTCAACCATGATGCCATTTAGTGCCTGATATAATTCGGCTAACGCTGACATTAATTTTTTATCAAAAACTTTATAAGCTATTTTTTCAGCCTGACTTACCAGTCTTTGAGGGGTAATGGCAGTATGAAAAGCTTCAACAATTAATACTGGCCCAAATACGCACTGTATTTGATGGCTACTACCGACACCTATCGAATTAAGCCGCATTTTCAAAGGAAGCAAGTCTGATCGATAGTTTGTTTCGGCCCGCGTAGTAATAACACGTGAAGTCAACCAGTCTTCAAACTCGCCCTTATCAATCAACGATAAGCGTTCAGTCATACCTGATCCACTTGTTATGCTCTGATTATAAGAGCCTACTGGGTCCTGAAGCGATGTTAGAAAAAGCGACTGAAACTCTTTGCTTTGAGCATCCATTCTAGTCGCAGAGGCCATCATTGCATTTGCTGTTTGGTCACTATATGTTTTCACTGAAGCAATTTTAATTTCCTCAACAATATCAGGATATATTTGAACTAGAATATCCAAAGTGAATTCTTGAATTTTCCGAGTACATTCTGATATTGTTTCTTTGATTGCTACTGCAGTAATATCAGTTTTAGTTTCAGGGAGTTGAACGGATAATAACGCTTGAATTTCAGCAGTGTGCTCTTTGGTGAATCGAATACCGATCGCACCATCTATTAGGTGCACAATCTCTGCACTAATATGGTATGCATTTGTTTTGTTTTGAAGATTCCCTATAGTGAAGCTAAGAGATATATGACACTGCTGATTATCCTCCATATAAGATTTTATTACTGGAGTCTCTTCAGATTTAAATTTGACAAACATACCCTTGAAGCAAAAATCGGAGATAACACATGACCAACCAGCGCCATCATCAAGTCGAAGGTGAGCATCAAGCTGTATCGGAATTCGGCGGGTTGAGCGCCGCTCAGAGTTGTTTGTCATGGGTAATTGGCTATTCTGATTAGTGGCTTTAGAACAAGACCCTTACCCAAAACCTGCATAAGCAGATATTGAGTAAAAAAATCTCAATTTTTAATTGATATGTTTCATTAATACTTTGGCATTTCGATTAGTATTATAGCTCTTATCTCCAGGTAAGCTGCCCTGCGCAATCAAGTTAAAACCTCTTTCTTTAAACCATTGCTCTGTCTTCGTGGTTAGTACAAAAAGTTTAAGTAGGTTTTGATTCTTTGCCCGCTCCTCAACTGCGCGAAGCAAACGATCTCCTCGACCTTTCTGCCTATATTCAGGGTCAACTGCAAAACAAGATAACTCACCAGATTGTTCATTCGGAAAGGGATATAAACCAACACAAGCGATAATAGCGTTATCACGCACCTCAACCAAAAAATAATCTAGCTCTGTTTCCAATCTCTCTCTAGAGCGTCTAACCAAAAAGCCTTGCTCTTCTAGGGGCTGTATTAAATTTAGTATTCCATTTGTATCTTCAGGACACGCAGGCCTCACCTGATCAAACTCATCCACACTGACCATCGTACCGTTGCCATCACGTGTAAATAATTCTTTCAACAGAGCACCATCGTGTACAAAACTGATGATATGAGCTCTATTTACCCCTGAATCACATGCTTTAGCTGATGAAAACAACTGGTTATATTGTTGCTGTGAATATCTAGACTGATGCTTAGAAGCTAGCGCTTGGGCAGCTTTTACTGTCAATTGCGGAATTAACTGACCATTACAGTCCTTAACGCCATTATGCTCACCAAAATAAATAATTTTATCGGCACAGAGCTTAACCGCTACATCACTAGCCAACTCTTCATAACCCAGGTTGAAAATATCACCCGAAATGGAGTAACCCGTTGAAGAAATCAGTACGACAGACCCTTCATCCAAATGTCTGTGAATGGAAATTGAGTCAATAGACCTAACATTTCCCGTCAAGCCTAAATCTACTCCATCCATTACACCGTAAGGTTTTGCCATCACATAGTTGCCACTCACTACCTTCAATTTAGCGCCATGCATTGGTGAATTGATAACACCCATCGAAAGCTTCGCTTCTAATTCAGAACGAACTCGGCCGTAGGCCTCAAGAACATGCTGAATAATGTGATCTTCCGTCACCCTTAGATTATGATGAAACCGAGATGATATCTTATTTTTCTCTAGTATCGAATCAATTTGAGGCCGTGCACCAAACACCAACACCAAACGAACTCCCAAACTATTTAATAATGAAATGTCATGAACAATATTATCCAAGTTTGAGTGTAATAACGCATCGCCACCAAGTGCAATGACAAGCACCTGATTTCTTTGTGAGTTAATGTAGGGTGATGCATGTCTAAACCATCTCACCCACTCTTGAGTCTTTTCCATCTAGTTAATCGTCGCCTCAATGATTTTAATGTTTTCACTTTTACGCCAAACTTCAATTTCTACAATATCAGCAACGTTTAAAGGATATTCAACTTTACCCCCCTGAACAATCTGAGTTAATTGAATCGAAGTTTCAGATACTAATAATAGAGCGCCCGTAAAAGCTTTACCGTCTTTCATTCTGACATTGGCTTTATGACCTAAATAGCTGGTCAAATCAGCAATATCAGTTAGCCGATACATTAGAATATTGTCTTGATTTACCTCAGTCACAGGGGCTACTTTTAACTCAGGTACAATGACGGGAGTCTCAAAGTGCTTCCTCTCTAGCTTAATCAACATTGGTGGCAACTCTTGCTTATTCAAATAAGCGCTTAAACCAAAGTAGTCACTTAGATTTTTATCTAATAGGTCAAGCCCTGCTTCAATTTTAAGCGGCTTTGGCAAATCAAATTTTAATAGAACCTGTCCGCCCTGAGCAAGGTAATCTCGGTATAACCCTTCTGTAGCGTCATCCAACCTCACTCCCATATTTCCCATATCTAATCGCCACTGCCTGGCAGCTATTTCACTATATTCATCACGATTTAAGCCTCCGGTTACAGACGAACAGTAATTACTTAAACGCCGAAAATACCCCTGCTCTTGATGCGCAAAACTAAGTGACTCTAAAACTGCTTGACTACCTTCCTCACTCATAAGAACGGTTGATAAGCTTTCATGGTGCCAACGACTTGTAACGTCAATCTTTCCTAATTGAAACAGATCAAGATTAAGCCCTAGAAGCTTACTTTCTTTATCTGTTGAGTCGTTTAGCTTAATTTTGAGCGATGCATGTAACTCATGCACGCCCATATTTTTCAGACTGTCATGCGTTACTCGCGACTCTTCACCACAACCAAATAACCCTAAGGGCCGTTTAAAGTCAGAATGAAACGTCATTGCAAGCCACTCATCGAAGTCTCTCCCCTTTAATGGAGCCCTAATAGAGGGTACATTAACTTCAATCAAATGACTGATATCTCTTAGTTGCAGCTCTGGCAAGTATATTAAAAGGTCTAGGTAGTTCCTATAATGCAACGAAACCTGCTCAATATGAAACGTCCTCTTCATACTATAGGGCGTGATGAGTATATCGTGAAAAATGACCGAGCCGTCAAATGTTGATGATATCCATGAATAAGTAATAGAGACGTCCCCCTGACGATCTCGCTTTAGCATCTCTATGGTTTGATACGAGAAAAGTGCAATGAACGCCTTAGAACCAAACAAAAGAAATACGGATAAAAAGGCGAACAATAATAGTTTTTTCTTCATTTTTTCACTTTACCTGCCAAAATATAGTTTCTCCATGAATAAACTATAGCAAAAATAATGAGAGATCGACTTTAACTTCACTCATTACGAACTAAACTAATACCATATATGTAAAATCACCAAACTCTTTATTGATCAAACGACAGTAACAATTCCCATGAAACACACTGATGACATCTCTACGGCAGTCGCCTTATTAAAACAAACACTTCCGGAAATGAATAAACGTAACATTGCCACAACACCTGAAAATTACGCCATATGGTATGAATTTGTAAATGGCGCAAATGTCGAACTCACAAATGCGGTCAACAAACTAGATAATAAACAAGCCGCTTTCACGCCTGAAGTCCTTTCAACTTTATACTCTGAATTTATTGCAAATGCCCATGAGTCAGCTGTTAATCAGCTTAGTGAAAGCGTAAAAGAAGTTATTTTTGATTTTCTAGACAAGGTAACTAAAGAAGGTCATGGCCTTAACGAGTATGCAAAAACCTTATCTAACTTTTCTTCGAAAGTTGAAGGAATCAATGATATCGCTGATATTAAAAAGTTAATTAGCCATCTATTAAATGAAACCAAGAAAAGAGAAGACGCCACTCAAAGCATGCAATCCACATTGGAGACCATGGCAATTGAGATGAAAAAAATGCGAGCAGAAGTATCCAAGCTCAATTCTGAAGCGACAACAGACCCTCTAACAAAAGTAAATAATCGCCGCGCTTTTGATTTAGAAATTGAAAACTTAGTGTCCACGAGCACGAAAAACTCAAAATTAAACTGTTTACTAATGCTCAATTTAGATAACTTTTCTGTTTTCAATAAAAAATTCGGGCACACGATCGGCGATAAAGTATTGAGATTTGTTGCTACTTTAATCAAAAACAATATCAAAGGCAGCGACTCTGTAGCACGCTTTAGGGACGATCAATTCTGTATTTTATTACCTGAAACAAACTTTGAAGGCGCATTAATTGTCGCAGAAAATGTTAGAGACCGCTTATCAAAACAAACATTATCTGATAGCGCTGAAAAGATTGAACTAGGTACTGTTACGGCCTCTATTGGCGTTGCGGCTCTTATATTCGGAGAATCTGCTGAGGATTTAATTCATAAAGCAGAGAGGTCCATGCAAAGCGCAAAAGACGCTGGACGAAACAAAGTAATTGGCGACTCATCAACCATCATCAGAACTGAGGAGTCAACCAAAACCTTAATATAAGAAAGCCGCGCTTCAAATTACCTCATTAGAAATCAAGGTACCCACGCCTTCATCCGTAAAGATTTCGAGTAAAGTAGAATGGCTAACACGACCATCTATAATATGCGCACTTTTCACCCCATTTTTTACGGCACTAAGCGCACAGCCAATTTTAGGTAACATACCCCCATAGATAGTGCCGTCGGCAATAAGATCATCGACCTGTTCAGTTGTAAGGCCAGTTAGCACCTCCCCTGATTTATTTTGTAAACCTGAAATATTTGTCAATAATATTAATTTTTCGGCGACTAATTCTTCTGCAATCTTCCCAGCAACCAAGTCAGCATTGATATTATAAGATGTTCCATCTTCACCAACGCCTATCGGCGCAATAACTGGAATCACATCGCTTTCAGTGAGCATGTGAATAATTTCAGCATTCACATTGACGACTTCGCCAACATGACCGATATCAATAATTTCTGGTTTCTGGACTTCAGGGGAAGACTTATCAATATCAAGCTTTTTAGCTTGAATTAAATTGGCATCTTTACCCGTAAGTCCAACCGCTTTCCCTCCATTACGATTGATCAACGATACAATTTCTTTATTGACCTTACCCCCTAGCACCATTTCTACGACATCCATTGTTTGGCTATCAGTCACCCTCATTCCATCTACAAAGTGACTTTCAATACTCAAGCGCTGTAGTAGTTCACCAATCTGGGGGCCACCGCCATGCACAATAATTGGATTGATGCCTACCAACTTCATCAACACGACATCTCGAGCGAAGCTATTCTTTAGTTCTTCATTTTCCATTGCATTTCCACCGTATTTAATAACAATGGTTGCTCCAGAAAAACGCTGAATATAGGGCAATGCTTTATTTAATACCGATGCTACCTGGGTAGCAGCCTCTCTCGTTAAACTCATAGAATACTCAAAATCAGTTTCGCTTATAAATGATTAAAAATCACAATCCAAGCTAGGGTCAATACTCTTTAGTTGGGCAACAAACTTAGCCTTGATCTCTTCCAAGGCCGACTCGTCATCTGCTTCGAATCGCAACACCAATACCGGAGTAGTATTGGAGGCTCTACATAAGCCCCAGCCATTTGGATAATCAACCCTTAAGCCGTCAATTGTTGATATATTCCCACCTGTGAATTGGTCTTTTCGCTCATACAATTTTTCTATTAATTCAAACTTTGACTCATCTGTCACCGTAATATTAATTTCTGGCGTGCTAATGTCTTCAGGAAATTCTGCAAAGACATCATGCGCTGTTTTATCTTCTATACCTAGAATCTCTAGAAGCCTCGCTGCGCTATATAATCCATCATCAAAACCATACCAGCGCTCTTTAAAGAACACGTGCCCACTCATTTCTCCGGCAAGCAAAGCGCCGGTCTCTTTCATTTTAGCCTTTATCAATGAGTGCCCTGTTTTCCACATAATGGGCCGACCGCCATAACTGGTGATCAAACCATTTATACGTCGAGAGCATTTAACATCAAAAATGATATCTGCACCAGGGTTACGAGAAACGACATCTTTTGCAAACAGCATTAATAAGCGGTCAGGCCAAATTATTTTACCTTCATTCGTGACGACACCTAAACGATCACCATCTCCGTCAAATGCTAGACCAATATCGGCATCATGCTCTTTAACTGCCGCAATCAGATCTTGAAGGTTTTCAGGCTTTCCGGGGTCGGGGTGATGATTGGGAAAGGTACCATCAACTTCGCAGAACAGCGGAATAACTTCACAACCCAACTCTTCAATCAACTCTGGCGCAAGACCACCGGCAACACCATTACCCGCATCGACCACCACTTTTAGCGGAGCAGCCACTGCGATATCATTTAAGATAGTGTCCAGATAATCACGGTCGACCTCTTGATCAGACCGGCTACCTTGACCTTCTGAGAAGTCCTGAAGAATAATTCTATTGTAGATTTTTTGAATATCATCACCCGATAGCGTATTTCCTCCGAGCATCATCTTGAAACCATTATAATTACTTGGGTTATGACTACCCGTAATCATTACCCCACTACCTGTTTCGAAATGGTGTGTTGAAAAATACAACACAGGAGTAGGTACTTGGCCGATAACAATGGCATCTATGCCTGTGCTAATGATTCCACGCGTTAAAGCCTCACAATAGTCAACACTTGATAAGCGCCCATCATAACCAACACACAAGGTCTTTTGACCTAAAGAAAGAGCTTCAGACGCTATCGCCTTACCTAACAACTCAACAATCCCTTCATTAAGAGTCTCATCGACAATACCACGAATATCATAAGCTCTAAATATGGATTGAGGCACATCAAAATCTAGCCGCTCTACTTCCGTCACTATGGTATCGTCATCTCCGTCAAGATTAATATCGTTTTGCGTATCAGCCTCTGCCAATAAATCTAAGTCTAATAAGTCATCATCAAATAATGGCGTGTCGCTTTCATCTTTTTGAGGATGGTTAGCCTTTTCTACACTTGATGCTTTTAATACACTGGTTTCGTGTACCTTACGCTCCAACTCCTTTATTTTTTTTCGCGCTTGCTGGGAAATAGCTAGCGTCATAGAATAAATTTCCGTAAACAAAAACTTTTCAGATACTTTTCCGTCCGCAAAAACATATTTGGCAATTGATTTTCCAGCCAAAAGAAGGTCCAACCTCACTTGGTTCATGCTGTTACGACATAATATAAATAACCCTACCAACAACACTACTCCCCCAAGACCAAAAACAATCCATATTACCGCTCTGTCCATCATGCCCAATTGACCGGCGCTAGGTGAATACCTTACTCGCCATTGCGAAATAGCCGTTGGTAAATAAGTTGCTTGCTGTGTATCACCCTTCCCTACTCTGATTATATTCTTTCCTTTCACTCCTTGTGAGCTAACTAGAGCGGCTTCACCTGAAGGTAAGCCATGAGGAATGTTGAGTAGGCTTGGTATTGCATCAAGCTTAAAAGTTGCCAGTATAGCCCCGAGTATTACAGTATTCGCAGCCTCAGGTTGAAGCGACTCTCCTTTAGCTTCTATTTCATTCATCTGTACGGATTTAATAGGCACCGAAATTTGAAAGCGCCAATCATCATTCTGATAGAATGCTTCCGCTTTAAGGTGCTCACCGGACAGCACACGTCGAACTATCTCAACACTAGCGAAACTCAATTCAGGGTATTTACCTTTAATGACCAAATCATCTGATTTAGGTATAACATAAACTTGATCGAGGTCAGTCCATATACTCTTAAGGGTTTCCTCAATAGTTGATATCCCCTTACCATTTACGAGCACTTCGGATAACGCAGATGATTTAGCAAGAGAGTCCAGACCCTCTATTTTTTGATTGATATAAGTATCAATATTTAATTTTAACGTAGCACTTATTAAGGACTTAATATTATTATTTTTAGCCGTTTCGTTTTCTTGAATGAACAAGAAATCAATAAGTATATAAATACTAAATAAAATAGCTACTACCAATACTGCGGGTTGATAAAGCCAATAGCTTAGCTTCTTCCCTACATTATGTTGCTCTGATCTAGCATTATTTGGCGTGGAGGCATTGTCTTCTGCGCTTCTTACTAACGCTTCTTTTTTCTTAAATAACTTCATTCCATTTATCCTATTACCCTAATCTTAGCTAAGCTGATCATGAAGACCCTGTAGAACCAAACCCACCGACACCTCTATCACTTTCTGTGAACTCTTCAACAATTTCAAAACCAACCTGTACAACAGGAACAACTACCATCTGAGCAATTCTATCACCTACACCAATACTAAAAGACTTATCTCCTCGATTCCAACAAGACACCATAAGCTGCCCCTGATAATCAGAGTCGATTAAGCCCACGAGGTTGCCCAAGACAATTCCATGCTTATGCCCCAAGCCGGAGCGAGGCAATAAAACAGCAGCTAAACCTGGGTCTTCAACATAAATCGACATCCCGGTTGGTATTAAGTGAGTCTGCCCAGGGAGAAGCGTAATCGGTGCATTAATACACGCCCTTAAATCAAGACCCGCTGATCCAGGAGTTGCATATTCAGGTAGGGGGATCGTACTTCCAAGGCGAGTGTCTAGAAGTTTAACTTGCAGCATTTTCGTTGTCATAAGAATGTAGTTTCAATTGTTAGTTATTTGTATTGATGTGCTTTACAGGTTCTGACTTATTTGGGTAACGATCTTATTTGCAATGCCCTGTTTCGACTGTTTCTCCAGCAGTTGTTGCTGATTGCTAGTAATGACATACACTTCATTGTAGTCACTATTGAAGCCAAGTTCAGGTGACGACACATCATTGGCGACAATCATATCCAGTTTCTTATTTTTCAATTTACTTTTTGCATAACGTAATAAATCATTCGTTTCAGCTGCAAATCCGACCGTGAAAGGTTTGTCATCCATGTTTGCTACGGCCGCTATAATATCTATATTTTGTTCCAAGTCTAATGAGATATCACAAGCATCACCCGTCTTTTTCATTTTTTGCTGATTTACATCTTTCGGACGATAGTCGGCCACTGCAGCACAGCCAATAAACACATTACAAGCTTGATTTACTTCATACATAACAGCATCGAACATATCTTGGGCTGAGACCACATTTTTACAGATAACACCTGCTGGCGGAACAAGATTACATGGGCCGGAAATTAAGATAACTTTCGCGCCAAATTGTTGGCACGCCTGCGCTAATGAGTACCCCATCTTGCCTGAACTATGATTACTAATATAACGGACAGGGTCTATTGCTTCACGTGTTGGGCCAGCGGTGATCACAACCACTTTATTTGAAAGAGGCTTATCCTTTGACGGTGAAAAGTATTCCGCCACGCTTTGAAGAATATTCATAGGCTCCATCATCCGGCCAGGGCCGACATCTCCACATGCCTGCTCTCCGGCTTCAGGCCCCAAAACATTGAGACGCTCCCCAAAGCACTTAATTAATTCGTCCATATTTCTTTGCGTTAATGGATTTTTCCACATCGCTTGATTCATTGCAGGCACAATTGTAATCGGAGAGGTTGTCGCCAATAACAGTGTCGATAACAAGTCATCAGCCAAACCATTTGCATACTTTGCGATAAAATTTGCAGTGGCTGGCGCAACAACAATTAAATCGGGCCACTTAGCTAGCTCTATATGACCCATACCTGCTTCAGATTCTGGATTCAACAACTCGGTGTGTACGGGTTGGCCTGATAAGGCCTGCAATGTTAAAGGGGTGATAAATTCTTGTGCGCTTTTAGTCATCACCACACGGACGTCAGCCCCTGCCCGCTTAAACTCACGACAAAGTTCAGCTGATTTATACGCTGCTATACCGCCGGTAATTGCCAATAGGATATTTTTACCCAGTAAATCAAATGCCATGTAAACCTTGCCGCATCAACCAAAATTATATCAAACAGACCATATCATTCATGGTGGAGAATTTCACGCTAATGGCTAATAAACTTAGAGGAAGACATAAGAATTAGTATTGAATAATATTGTGAGAAATAAGAACATTTTATCAAGCGTATTCCGCTGAAGGGAAAAACACTCAATAAAATAAAAACGAAGACTATACGGGTGTTACATTTTCTGCCTGAGGACCTTTATTACCTTGGCCAACAGTAAATTCTACCGCCTGACCTTCTGCTAAAGTTTTAAAACCATCAGATTGAATTGCGCTAAAATGAACAAAAACGTCTGTACCATTTTCTTGCTCAATAAAACCAAACCCTTTAGATTCGTTGAAAAATTTAACTTTACCAGTAACTCTTTCTGACATAATCATATCCTGACTAAAAAACATAACATTAAAACACCGAAAAACTGGGTATAACTTATGCTTACAGAATAATCACTATTATCAGGTATTCGAAATGTAGAGCATAAAAAATAGCCGAGCATTCAAGGCCCGCAAAAATTATAACCTTTTATATTTTAAAAAAGAACCAATATTACAAGACACTTCAGACGAAATTTTCTACAAATACAGCAAGGTCAAAATGAACAAACTCACCAGAAAAAACATCTTTTTGCGCCTTCAAAAAGATAACCCTTCACCAGAAACTGAACTTAACTATTCAAGTCACTTTGAGTTACTTATTGCCGTTATTTTATCTGCTCAATCGACAGATAAAGGGGTCAACAAAGCCACCGACAAATTATATCCAATAGCCAATACGCCAGAGCTTATCAATAACTTAGGATTGGACGAGCTTAAGCAGTTTATTAAAACTATCGGCCTATACAACACAAAAGCGCAAAACATAATAAAAACTTGTCAGCTTCTGCTCTCAAAACATAATGGCGAAGTCCCTCAGTCCAGAGCTGAATTAGAAGCATTACCCGGGGTCGGTAGAAAAACAGCAAACGTAGTATTAAACACTGCATTTAAACAAGCGACTATGGCAGTTGATACACACATTTTCAGAGTATCTAATCGGACAAAAATTGCTACAGGTAAGAACGTACTAGCCGTAGAAGAAAAACTACTTAAAGTCATTCCTAAGGAGTTTATTCTTGACGCTCATCATTGGTTAATTTTACACGGTAGATACACCTGTGTTGCTCGAAAACCAAAGTGCGGTTCATGCTTAATTGAGGACTTATGCGAATACCATCTCAAAGAAGGAGAGTAAATAAAGCCTGAATATAAAAAAAAACCGCACTAGAAATTAGCGCGGCCTATATTTATTCTCTATATCATAGCGAATAAGCTACATACAACTATTGAATAGCATTTCACCATCAAGGCCTTGTTTTTCAAGAATATCTCTAAGACGTTTTAGTGCTTCAACCTGGATTTGGCGTACTCTTTCTCGCGTCAAACCAATTTCTTTACCCACCTCTTCTAGAGTACTCATTCTGTAGCCACGCAAACCAAACCTACGAGAGAGAACCTCTTGCTGCTTTCCTGACAGCTGATCTAACCATCCATCAATACTACCTCGAAGATTACTATCCTGAAGAAGCTCGGCAGGATCTGATGCCGTTTCATCTGCCACAGTATCTAACAGCGACTTATCACTACTACCACCAATTGGCATATCTACAGAGGCTACACGTTCATTCAGACCCAACATGCGCTTCACATCAGCAACTGGGCGATCTAGCAAGTCTGCAATTTCTTCTGGAGAAGGTTCGTGGTCTAGCTTTTGCGTCAACTCTCGTGCTGCACGCAAATACAAATTTAACTCTTTAACAACATGTATAGGTAGGCGAATTGTACGAGTCTGATTCATTATCGCTCGTTCAATCGTTTGGCGGATCCACCAAGTAGCATACGTTGAAAAACGGAAGCCTCTTTCTGGATCAAATTTTTCAACCGCTCGAATTAGCCCTAAATTACCCTCTTCGATTAAATCTAATAGGGTTAAACCTCGATTTACATAACGACGCGCAATCTTCACGACTAAGCGTAAGTTACTTTCTATCATGCGCTTTCGTCCGGCCTCGTCACCTTTCTGAGCCAATCGCGCAAAATATACTTCTTCTTCCGCAGAAAGTAATGGAGAGAAACCGATCTCATTAAGATACATTTGTGTCGCATCTAGTTGTCGATATGTTTGCCCTTCAGTGGTTTCCAAAGTATCGCTTGCTGAAGCCTTAGCAGCTCTAGTCGTCTTTGCCTTTGCTACCTTAGGAGCCTTTGCTACCTTAGGAGCCTTTGCTACCTTAGGGGCCTTTGCAACCTTAGGAGCCTTAGCAACCTTCGTCTTTTTCTTTGGTCTAATTGGTGTTACAACCGCACTAGCAGGCTCTCCCTCAAAACCATTGTGATCTGAACCCACTTCAGTGTGATTCTCTACAACTGCATCATCAATATATGTTTCTCTTTCTGCTGACATCTTATTCGCCTCGCTTTTTATTGTTTACCTATCCAATGAAAGAATAAGCAACCTAGCTATCTATTTAGTAAATCGTTAGCATCCAATTTTCCGAACACTCTCATTATTTAACGCTTGGGTAGGTACTTCAAAGGATCAACCGGCTGACCATCGCGCCTGATTTGAAAATGAAGTAGCACTTGTTTTTTTTCTGAGACCCCCATCTCTGTTATTTTTTTTCCTCGTTTAACTTTTTGCCCCTCTTGGACAAAAACACTCTTGTTATGAGCGTAGGCACTTAAGTAGGTTTCGTTATGATTAATAATCACTAAATTGCCATAACCCAGAAGACCATTTCCCACGTACACCACTTCTCCATCAGCGGCCGCAAAAATGGGTGCTCCGAGCTGGCCTGCAATATCAATCCCTTGACTCAAGGCCAAATTAGCACTCTGCCCTACTCTTCTTTTTGCGTTACTTGAATACTTGGCAAGTATCGGGCCAACGTGTGGCCACTGCCATTTAATTTTTGAGACACTGGTATGTTTTTGTTTTTTTGTAACTTTTTTACCAATTCGTACACTTTCTTTACCTTTTGTTACATTCGTTTTTCTTCGACCAGCTGCTTTAGTCGTTTTTGAGGCTTGAGTTATCTCACCCTCTAATCTCTCTAAGTTAATCTTTTGTCCGGGTTTAATTATATAAGGTGCGTGTATATTATTTCTTTTCGCTAACGCCTTAAGCTCACGACCATAACGCCTAGCAATCGAATATAAGGTTTCTCCATTTTTAACAACATGACGACCAAAATACACAGGAGGATTAAAGCTTTTATCGTAATAAATAGATTTAGATGTACAAGAGATACACATCAATAAGGTAAGGATACACAAAGTTACAAACACTAGACGCTGTATGATTTTTGTACAGCTCAAGTAGCCTTTAGAGCATTTATTAAACAATCACTCTCACCCTGAATAGTTAAATAGGAATATTAATCGCGACACTTATTCCAATTACTTCTTGTAAGCTAGAAAACAAATTAAGAAAAAAAGCTAAACCCTTCATCTTTAATTATATTCTCGAAAGATATATTATTAAAACTCGTTACCAAATAAAGTGCGTGTTACCTTTTTACACACTTTATTTGTACTAGATCACACTATCCTTGAGACCCTGTTCACTCTTTCTTGCTGCCTTCGACACCAACACAACAAACAGTATAGCTCCCAGCGCGCAAATTAAGGCGATAGGCAGTTGAGACGGTAGACTCGTGATCGTTTCGTAGGTGGACGGAAGTACATTCTGCTCAATTAGTGCTACCTTCTGACCATGACTATTAAGCCTATACTGAAGCACCTCTTTCCAAGGCCATACCTTATTTAACGCACCAATCATTAATCCAGTTAATATCGCCAACGTCGCCGATTGATACCTTGCAAAAGTCCAGACCAATATATTTGCAATAGAAAGCAAGCCAACCAGACATCCAGATGAAAAAACCAATAACACCGTTAAGTTTAAATCTTTTATCGCCAATAAGATGAACGAGTAGGTTCCCAGCATCACTAAAATGAAACTACCTGAAAGACCTGGCAGCACCATTGCACAGATAGCAACCGCACCCGATAAAAAGATATTTAAAAGACTCGGTTCAACCTGAACAGGAGACAGCCCAGTAATATAAAAAGCAATCACCGCACCTAGGGAAGCGACGCCAATGAGCTTTAGCGTCCAGTTTTCAAGCTCTTTTGAAATAATATAAATAGAGCCAATGATCAAACCAAAAAAAGTAGCCCAGAGCGGAATTGGGTACTCAGATAACAAGTAGCTGATTATTTTGGCTAACGACAATACGCTAATTAATATCCCTGAAAACAAGGTAAGCAAAAACCCACCGTCTATACTCACCCAAAACTGAGTAAATTTTCTACTTTTCAATAGCCGCAAAACTTCAGGCAGTATTGATTTCAGAGCAGTCAGTAGCCTTTCATATATCCCCGTAATAAAGGCAACGGTCCCACCCGACACTCCGGGAACAATATCAGCAGCCCCCATCAACAAGCCCTTTACTAACACCCAAATATCAAATTTCACAACCATATCCTATTAATAAATATAGATTCAACTGACCGTTCCAGGTAAAAAAGGTACGAACATAGCAGGCTCAATGGTTTCTTTATCGAAACCATCACCTGTTTTGGTCAAAATAGTGAGACTTTGTGAGACATCACCAAGAGGCAGTATCATCTTCCCCCCACGCTTTAACTGGCGCACCAGCTCCATAGGAATTTCTTTCGGGGCCGCAGTCATGATCACGGCATCAAACAAGCCTTTCTCTGGCCAACCAATTCCACCATCAGAATGTCGAGCAGAAATATTTTTGAGTTTTAGTTGCTTAAAACGGACCAACGCCTTTTCAAGCAGGGGAAAAATACGCTCAACACTATAAACCTCATCAACCACGTGGGCCAACACAGCCGCCTGATAACCTGACCCAGTGCCTAACTCCAGAACTCTACGAGGGGAATTTTCAAGTAGTAACTCAGTCATTCTAGCAACAATATATGGCTGGGAAATAGTCTGATTGTGCCCAATTGGCAACGCAGTATCTTCATATGCCCGATGAGCAAGCGCCTCATCCAGAAAGATATGCCGCGGTAAATCGGCCATGACAGACAAGACAGCCTCATTTTGAATTCCGTCATCTCTAAGGCGCTGGATCAGTCGTAGCCTGGTACGCTTTGACGTCATTCCTATTCCAGCGAGATCAAGTGTTTGACTCACTCGGTAATACCTCTAATGTTTTTTTGTAATTCATCGATCAAATTATACTTCGTCATATCAACCTGTAATGGTGTAATGGACACATAATCATTTTCTACTGCATGGAAATCTGTACCAAGTGTAGAGTCCACACCCTTTCCAGCTGCACCAACCCAATACCGGGTTCTACCTCGTGGGTCTGTAACTTTAACGGGAGGCTCACCTGCCGATCGCCCGCCCAAACAAGTAACTTTGATCCCTTTTAATTTATCGTAAGCAATATCAGGCACATTAACATTTAGCACAACCCCGCTAGGCACCGCTAACTTTTGGGTGTTGAGCAATAAATCTAAAACAACTTTAGAGGCTGTTTCGTAATGGTAACAGCCTCTATTCACCAGCGACACAGCAATTGCAGGGTACACCAATGAACGCCCCTCAAAGGCCGCCGCAACGGTCCCGGAGTAAAGCACATCATCACCTAGGTTTGCATGGCTATTTACCCCTGATACAACTCGTTCAAACACCGAGCCCTCCCCTTTTGGCTCACACAAAGAAAGCCCCAATATAACACTGTCTGCAGGGGTGCCATCGACAGAGAAAAAACCATCATTTAACCGAGTAAGGCTCAAGGGCCGCTTTAAGGTTAGCGCACTACTTGCTCCACTTTGATCCCTACTTGGCGCTACCACCTGAGCATCAAACGCTTTTGAAAGCGTTTCGAATAACACCTTAATCCCGTCGGCATGCACACCATCATCATTGGATATCAATAACGTCATTCGCTTTACCCTTCCCCAAGTCCAACAGTTAAATCAAACAACTCAGCTAACAAAGCGGTAGCAAAAATGCCAGTAGGCAGGTAAAACTCCAACACCAACTTGCCCTCTTCTTTACTCCAGGTCATTTCGCTGGGAATGATGCAAAAGGGTCGCCTGTCTAGTTTTAACCTGTTTTTATGAATTCCTTTTGCAAGCGAAGGGTAGCTAGCCAAGATGCTTTCCTCCATTTCATTTAGCGGCCTCACCCCCTCTTGAGGGTCACCATATAATGGCCCTCCATCAACACCACCCTCCCATGTACTCGCTTCTATTTCTTTGGCTAAATTTAGATTAAATAAAAATGATCTTGCAGCAGAAATATAAAAAGATCGCTGAGAGCGGGATGCCTTTATTTCACCCTCAAAATAACGCTCCCCTCTATCTAGGTTCGAGCCGTTGATGCCAAAACGTTGAGGCCCATAATAATTAGGAAAACCATGCTGCTTTATTTGATTCAAGCCAGCCTCTAATTCTTCAGCATCGTTTATTTCTTTAACCACAATTTTGAAGAAGTTTGCCGAATGCTCGCCTCTACGCAGCTTTTTACTATGCCGAGATGTCTTGAGAATCCTGACATTCTCAAGATTAAAGCTCGTCCAATCGGGTTCAGCTTTAGCGCCGAGATAAACACTAAACCATTGTCTTGTTTTCGCCCATCGGTCTTTTTGGCCCGAAAAACCCACATCCATTTTCTTTACATTTGAAAATTCTGCAATTTTCCCAGCAAGGTATTCAGTATTTTGCCCTATTTTTTCAATCCAAAGCCATACATGCTCGCCTTCACCAGCAAGTTCAGGCGTCATTATTTCTTCGACAAAAAAATCATCTTCTACTTCTTTTATTAATCCCGACGCCCTAGTTAATGACGAGGCTCGGGGAAAGTTCAAATCGAATTTCATTCTCTTCCTTATTCTATTGAAGTGGTACTAACATCACCGTTGCCTGACAAGCGATCCCTTCTTTACGACCTGTAAATCCAAGCCGCTCAGTCGTTGTTGCTTTAATACCGACGGCATTCAACTCAAGAGATAGATCTTCAGCTATATATTGCTGCATCTGAGTAATGTAAGGTGACATTTTAGGAGATTGAGCAATAATAGTGGTATCAATATTCGAAATTTGAAAACCCTGCAAAGCAATTTTATCTTTAACAGCGCGCAACATCATCCTACTGTCTGCGCCCTTCCATTTAATATCGGTATCTGGAAAGTGAAAGCCAATATCACCTAAAGCCAAGGCTCCGAGCAAAGCATCCATCAGCGCGTGCAAAAGAACATCACCATCAGAATGCGCCACTAAGCCGTTTATATAAGGGATCTTAACACCACCCAGAATAATATAATCCCCCTCACCGAAAGCGTGAACATCAAAGCCACTGCCTATTCTAGGAAATATTTGAGGCGCGCCCTTCTGAAAAGATTCTTTTGATTTATCTTGCTTAATAATTTCACTCGCCATAAATAAATCCTCAGGACGGGTCACTTTTATATTCAAAGCCGAGCCTTCTATCAGGAGACTCTTACCACCATTAAGCTCAATTGCAGAAGATTCGTCTGTTACCGACAAGCCTTTATTTTGGCAATTTTCTAGAGCAGCCTTCAAAACCGAATATTTAAAAACCTGAGGGGTGAGTGCTCGCCAAAGATCTTCCCGATTTACTGTATCACTGACACAACCAGCGTCATCAGAGCGCTTGATCGTGTCACTTACAGGCGCAGCTAAAATAGCACCGTCATTTGCAGTTGTGAGTGCGGCAAACAATAGATCAATATCGTGATGACTCAAACATGGACGAGCAGCATCATGCACCCAGATCCAGTCATCATTTTTTACACGGCCAAACAAGCACGTCAAACCATTAATAACTGAATCTACCCGCTCTCTTCCACCTTCGTATATATTAACGCGTTTATCTTTTGCAATAGCTAATGAAGAGAACCACTTATCTTGACGTGCAATACCAACATAAACATTTTCAAAGCCCGGATGCCCCAAGAAGCAATCAATTGTATGCTCTAAGATAGTTCGATCAAGAATTTTAAGGTACTGCTTAGGAAGTTCGGCCTGCATTCTTGAGCCAATTCCTGCGGCAGGAATGATAACCCAAACACGGGGAGGTAATTTTTTTGACATGGCTTGAAATAATCATTGAAGTTGATAAAACAGACACGAACTACATGGAGGACCCTACCACCATATAAAAAGTCTCATTTGTACCAATCATACCAAGATTAAAGCGAGCACGCTCTTCAATTGCATCAAAGCCCTTCTTAAGGTCTTTAACTTCTGCAATTAAATGGTTATTTCGCTCTTCTAACTTAGCATTAAGCTCTTTTTGGTGAGCAACGCGCTGTTGAAGCATCCACACTTCTGAATAACTCCCTTCGTCAATCCACAGCCTATATTGCAAGCCCAGAATAACAAGAGCCATAACACCCCATAACAACTTCGTGAAAACAACAGCCTCGCCATAC
>ENA-OSET01001708-OSET01001708.1-sediment-metagenome-genome-assembly--contig:-NODE-1708-length-22372-cov-3.453106_pt1 | contig 22372 bp, 14 predicted proteins | sample MGYA00237882_ERZ534229 | MGnify/ENA primary metagenome ERZ534229 (study PRJEB26408, sample SAMN06266212) | sediment metagenome | isolation source: Hudson Canyon methane seep mesocosm | place... | reverse complement strand
CGAATTCGTGAGCTCTTATCCTTGGTCTCAGTAAAGCACAGTGCTTTGTTAGACCGTCAACGTCCTATGTGGGAGTGTGATTTGATTGAAGGAATTCGTGGTCGTCGATTTGCAATGTATTTTAAGGCGCACCATTGTATGTTGGATGGTGTGGCTGCTATGCGAATGACTTCAAAACTGTTATCTGAAGACCCAAATGCAAGGGACTTACCACCTTTATGGGCTTTGCCAGAAACTAAAAAATCTCGTAAAGAAAGTGTAACCCAGGGTGATATTGCTTCTAGCTTGGCAATGCTGGCTAATGCAGCGGGAAAACAAATTTCTACAGTTCCGACGCTGATTAAAGAAGTGACGCATGCTATTGGTCAGGCGCGTTCCAATCCTGATTACGTGTCTGCCTTTCAAGCCCCTGCAAGTATTTTGAATCGGCCAATTACAGGGTCACGTCGGTTTGCTGCTCAGTCATACCCACTTGAGCGCTTTAAGACCTTAGCTAAAAAGATGGATTCAACTTTAAATGATGTGGTATTGGCTATTTGTGGTAGTGCTTTACGTAATTATTTAATCAGTCAAAAAGCACTGCCAACAAAACCTCTAATCGCCATGGTGCCTATGTCAATGCGTAAAGATGACAGCACTGCCGGGAACCAGATCGCGATGATTCTGGCTAGTTTAGGTACACATGTTGCGGACCCTGCTCAGCGCCTTGAATTAGTTAAAAATTCAGTGAGTGATGCCAAAGCCCGCGTATCACAAATGTCGCTCGAAGAAGCGCTGAATTATACGGCACTTACTTTAGCGCCTGCCGGTTTGAATATGCTTACAGGCTGGTCAAACAAACTACAGGCTTTCAATGTGGTGATCTCTAATGTTCCTGGCCCTAAAAAACCTTTGTATTGGAATGGTGCGAAGTTAGAAGGTATGTATCCTGTGTCTATTCCACTAGATCAAATCGCTTTGAATATCACCTTGGTCAGTTATGTTGATCAATTTGAATTCGGCTTTACAGCTTGTCGTCGAACACTTCCATCGATGCAACGCTTATTAGACTTTGTAGAAGTCGCTATAGATGAACTGGAAATTTCAGCAGGTATTAAATAAATTTGAAAGGTAAGACCAAAGATGACAGATAAAAGTAGTAAAAAACCAGAAACATTTGAACAGAAAGTAAGTTACGGCTTTGGTTGGCAGTTTGGCCGCCAGCTACAAAAAAATAAGTTTGAAGGTATGGATGTAGAAGCCGCTGTTTTGGCCTTGCGCCAATGTTATAACGGTGAGCCATCTTTGTTATCTGAAAGTGAATTAAATGAAGCGTACGATGTGGTTAAAGAGGGCCGCAAAAAATTTGAACAAGAGCGCGCTGAAAAATATCAGTTCTTGTGTGCTTCATTTTTAGAAGATAATGCCAAGCGTGAAGGTGTGGTAACGACCGACTCGGGTTTGCAGTATGAAATTTTAGAAACTGGTGAGGGAGAGCAGCCAAATGTAGAGCAAACTGTAAAGGTTCACTATCATGGCTCATTTATTGACGGTCAGGTATTTGACAGTTCTATTACCCGCAATGAACCCGCTGAGTTTGCGCTGAATCAGGTTATACCTGCTTGGACTGAAGCCCTACAATTAATGCCTGTAGGCTCAAAGTGGCGTATTGTTGTACCTTATCACTTAGCTTATGGCGAAGCTGGTTCACCTCCCGCCATTCCTCCAAAAGCCATTTTGATTTTTGAAATTCACTTGATGGATATTGTTGCTTAGTTCGTTATTTGGAAGCTAAGAAGAGTAAGGCGTTGGATAAGTAATTACGCTAGGTTGCGCTAGTCTCAAGCGCAACCAGTGTTTAACTCAATATCTCTATATTAAGTGTCGACTAAGTAAATGCAATTCTAGTCAGAACCCATGACTTTAATGCATTAATAACACTAAAAAAATGGGTGCCAGCTTAAATCTTACTTATTTTCGCGATTTTCAATTAAATGTTTAACCACTGATGGATCGGCCAAAGTGGATATGTCACCTAAACTATCATGCTCGTTAGCTGCAATTTTACGTAAAATACGTCGCATGATTTTACCTGAACGCGTTTTAGGTAAGCTCGGTGCCCACTGAATAATATCTGGTGTGGCAATTGGGCCGATTTCCTTTCTGACCCACTGCTTGAGTTCTGCCTTTAGTTCATCTGTTTGAGGTATGTTCTGGTCATGCATTACTGTGACGTACACATAAATACCCTGTCCCTTAATGTCGTGCGGATAACCTACAACAGCGGCCTCAGCAACTAAGGGGTGAGCAACGAGTGCGCTTTCGACTTCAGCTGTGCCCATTCTATGGCCTGAGACATTTAAAACGTCATCAACACGACCCGTAATCCAGTAATAACCATCTTCATCTCGTCGCGCCCCGTCTCCAGTGAAATACATACCTTCGTAGTTACTGAAGTAGGTTTGTAAGAAACGCTTATGATCACCATAAACAGTACGCATCTGACCTGGCCAGCTATCCAGCATGACTAAATTTCCTTCCGCTGGACCTTCAAGGATATTGCCCTCGTTATCGACTAAAGCAGGCTTAATACCAAAAAATGGTCGTGATGCAGAGCCTGGTTTAAGGTCAGTTGCGCCAGGTAAAGGTGAAATAAGAATGCCGCCCGTTTCAGTTTGCCACCAAGTGTCGACAATGGCGCAACGTTCATCACCAATCACGCGGTAATACCATTCCCAAGCTTCAGGGTTGATTGGCTCGCCAACACTACCGAGCAACCTTAAACTATTGCGTTTACTTTGCTTAACAAAGTCATCACCTTCTGCCATCATAGCTCTAATTGCCGTCGGCGCAGTATAGAGTACATTGACTTGATGTTTATCGACTACTTGGCCAATTCGTGAGAAGTCAGGGTAGTTGGGTACACCTTCAAACAATAAAGTAATTGCGCCATTTGCAAGGGGTCCGTAGAGGATATAACTATGGCCGGTAATCCAACCAAAATCTGCTGTACACCAGTAAACATCCTGATCCTGGCCCTGATTATGACAATCAAAAACAACCTCATGGGTCATTGATGCATAAACCAAATAACCACCTGTTGTATGCAAAACCCCTTTTGGGGTGCCCGTCGAACCCGAGGTATATAACATAAACAAAGGGTCTTCTGCAGACATTGGCTCAGGTTCACACTCGCTAGAAGCTTGCGCCATCAATTCATGATACCAAAGATCACGCCCCGCCTCCCAAGCGATATCGGCTTCGGTACGTTGCAATACAAACACCCGCTCAACAGTAGAGACCATATCTGTTGAAAGTGCTTGATCAACATTTTCTTTTAGAGGAATTATTTTTCCACCTCGAATACCCTGATCAGCCGTAATCACCCATTTTGACTTGCCATCTGCAATTCGAGTGGCCAAGGCCTCAGGTGAGAACCCTCCGAATACGACTGAGTGCACTGCGCCAATACGTGCACAAGCAAGCATAGCAATGGCTGTTTCAGGTACCATTGGCATATAAACAGTGACAATGTCGCCTTTTGACACCCCTTGTGATTTCAATACATTGGCGAATTTACAGGTATCCTGATGAAGTTCACGATAAGTAATATGGCGTGAAACATCAGGGTCATCACCTTCATAAATAATCGCTGTTTGATCTGCTCGCTCTGCTAGGTGTCTGTCCAGGCAGTTAGCAGAGGCATTTAACACGCCATCTTCATACCATTTAATATCTAAATTGGCCGAAGCAAATGAGGTGTTTTTGGTGATGGTATAAGGCTTCATCCAGTCTAAACGCTTCCCTTGTTCGGACCAAAAACTTTCCGGGTCACGAAGCGAGTCTTCATATAGAGACTGGTATTTTTCTGCATCAATTTTAGTGCGGTTTTTGGCTTGATCAGTGACAGGGTAAATATGGACTTCGCTCATGAGTCCTCCTTTTTATTGTGCGTTTCTTTGCGATATGATGGGTTTTATTTTTATCATTTAATCTAGGTTAAACGATAATACCCATTAATCGCTAGAAGATTCTACTAGTGAGGCATATTTAATTGATTCTAGTAGACTTTCAAGCGGCATATTTTCAGAAGCATTTCTAATCGTGTCGGCAAGATTCTGTTGGCAGCCAAAGCCTGATGTATCATAGCGCTCTTTGACCTTAATGACTTCATCCTCAAGTTCATCAGTGAGTTGGTCAGTATTGGCAAGTTTATCGGCGTCAGGCTGATCACCACTCAAATCAGTTGCTCGTTCACGCTTAAAATCATCCAAGCCTAAGTATTCATAGTCAGACAGCAAAAGTTGTTTCTGTTCGTTTGTTAGTTTGTCTGGTCTTAATGAATGAATTAGACCATGTAATAAATCAACAGATGCATCTCCCAGGCGCTCACCGTAACTGTAAATGCAGCTGGAAAGAAGCGTAGTAACTTGCTCAGGAGTAGTGTGTTCATTTGAGAAAAACTGATTTAACCGAATTCTCAGAGTCAGCCATTCTTCTTCTGATTGACTGCTTAATGGCTGTTCATCATTTTCATGGTTACGATTTGACAAGGATAGTTTTGATGCGAAAAATTCTTGTACTCGATTCTTGCCAGATCTAGTTGGTTCAAGTCGTATTTCTTGATCTTCAGGCGCTTGAGGTGTAGGTATCTGAGCGACAGTAGTGATTGTCGGCTCAACTCTCTCTTCAGCAGGCATGACACTAGAGTGTGTTTTATTGTTTTTCCGAATGACTTTTGGTATTGTGTAGCGCTCAACTAACTTCTGCCAATACGCACTAAAAGCCAGCTTAGGCACGCCTGCCTGATTAAAAATATCATCTATGCGCTCTGCCAATCGATAAAAACTACGCGCAGAGGGATCATTCTTTGGATAAAGTGCCACAGGGCGCTGCAAAGTAACAGCTGTGCGCATGCTTTCATCCATCCAGATAGGCCCAAGGTATTGTGTTGTTAATTCCAAATATTTTAAAACAGCACGACTAAAGCGCCTAAATACTTTTTCGGCTTGCAAAGAACTTGAAGCCATATTCACAATTACTTGTACCTTCCTGCGGTAGCCTCTACGGCGCAATACCTTTAAAAGTGAAAAAGCATCTGTTAAAGAAGTTGGTTCAGGTGTAATAACAAGTACCGCAACCTGAGAGGCTGCAATAAAATGCAAAACAGTGGGGGAAATGCCAGCAGCTGTATCTACCAGCATGTAATCATAATGAGGTTCAATTGTTTGGATAGAGGTAACAAGGCGCTGTTGTTGACCAACATCCAGGTCAACACATTGAGCAAAGCCTGAGGCTCCAGGAATAATTTGTATACCTTCCGGGCCATCTAACACGATATCCTGGATAGAACGTTCGCCCGTAAATAAATGTTCTAGCGTATAGGCAGGATACAAACCAAGCATTACATTAATATTTGCCAGCCCAGTATCGCCATCCAATAAGCAGACATTTGAACCCATGCGAGATAGTGCAATCGACAGATTAACCGAGACACTGGTTTTACCCACCCCGCCTTTTCCGCCAGTGATCGCAATAACACGAGGAATTTTATTGAGTTCGTTCATCATGTGGACTTATACATAAAAGTTCGCATTGCTAGATCGGCCTTATGAAAGAATTGTGCCTTAAATTAGGTGGCTATTATTTTTAATATTTCTACCAAGTTGCTGCGTAACAAATACTAACGTTTTTTCTCCTTGTAAAAAAGCTATTCAATCACAAGAATCTTTATTGATTTTTCATCAACTTACGTTGACTTTTAAACAATTACTTAAAAAAAGTACAATAAATCTTTAATTTTTAAGGTTTATTGTCTACTCTAAGCTTATTGTTAAGAAAAATAATATATTTTATATGACGCAGATTGAACAGAAAATAATGACGAAGCTGAAGGTGAATCGCTTGCCCTCACTCCCTCACGTACTCGTTGACATGCTTCAGGCCTGTCAGGGGAACCATGCTTCGTTTCAAAATATTGCCACTATTATTAGTCGCGATGCAGCGATTGCTGCCCGTGTTATTTCGCTAGCCAACTCGTCATTTTATAACCGTGGTACGCAAATAAACTCCCTGGAACGTGCCTTACTCGTTCTAGGTACGGATACCATTAAAACCATTGTTATCACCGCCTCGGTACAACAATTTTTTTCGGGTTTTAATACCGAGCACACCCATTTCCTGAAGCAGTTTTGGAAACGTTCTCTCTCCTGTGCGTTAATCGCTAAATCGCTTGCTATTCTGACGAGCTACCCAAACCCTGAAGAGGCTTACCTCACAGGATTGCTTCATAATATTGGTGAGCTGGTACTTGAAACAAATTACTCAGATCAGTTCGCTCAACTAGTTCGAGAGCAAAATAGCGAACCAGAACGTGTTAAAAAAGAAGACGCTTTGTTTTCAGTGAATCATGCTAACGTTGGGGCTTGGTTAGCCAAAGAGTGGGACTTAAGTGACTTCACTGTAGATGCCATTGAGTTTCATCATGCGCCCACCGAAGCAATCCAGGATGCTCATCACTTAGTCAAACTCATCTACCTTGCAAGCCATCTAAGTTGTTCTGATGAAAACTCCTCAGATAAACATGGAAGCAATAATAGCGAAGCAAATAATGATACAGATATTGCGCAAGCCTTGTTTGAGCTAAACGCATCATTGGTAAATGAAATTATTCTCAAAATTGAATCTGAAGTACTGGAAGTAGCCTCATCGCTAGGTATTGATATTAGCGATAGCAATAATCATGAACAAAGCGAAACAGATCATAACAAACAAGTCTCTTTAGCTAAATATGTTAGAAATATCGGTTTACTACAGACCGCAACCGGTGAATTAAACCGGGCCAACTCAAAGTTAGAGTTAGGGCGTGCATTTCAAAGCACATTAGAGCTTCTGTTTGGCTATGCCAATAGTGCCGTTTTTTGGTACCAATCTACTAGTGATGAACTGAGCTTCATTATGCCAGAGCTGCCTGAAAGCGTTCCAATAAAATTCAAGCTGGAAGCCAGTAGAAGCATAATTGCAAAGTCTGCGATTCAAAACAAAATTCTTTGCTCTATTGATGAAACACCGATAAGTAATGGAACACATAAACCACTTCCGGTTGTTGATCAACAGATTATTCGTTTAGTTAAAGCGAAAGGCTTAATTTGCTTACCCATTCAAACTTCAGACACTTTATTCTGTGTTTTGGTTGTAGGCTGTCATCACCGCATTTCTGAAAATCCAAATCAAGCGCATTTACTTCAGTATTTTACCGATGAAATAGCTTTAGCTTGCGAAGAAACATTGAGCCACATTCAAGCCAGCGAAAACAAAACCAGTCGGGATGAATTATCACAGCGTGCCAGTGAAATCGCACATGAAGCAAATAACCCGCTCAATATCATTAATAATTATCTGGTGTCTTTAGGGGATAAACTTAAAGACAGAGCAGATATTCAGGAAGAGTTAGCTGTATTAAGAGAAGAAGTTACACGTACCAGTCACATCCTCTTAAACTTAAAAGACTTGGAACACATTGCAAAAGACTCACAATCAGGTGTGGATATAAATAATGAAATAAACAAGCTAGTGATGCTGTACAACAATTCATTATTTCTAATCAACCATGTTAATTGTAAGCTAGAGCTAGACCCTAAGCTCACTCACAACCGAACCAACAAAAATAGTTTTAAGCAAATTCTGACCAACCTATTAAAAAATGCCGCTGAAGCAATGCCCAATGGGGGTGAAATTGCCATCAGAAGTACGGCAAGCGTTAATGTAAATGGTAAGGACTTTATTGAAATACTTATTCGGGATAACGGTAGTGGTATCCCTGAAAATATTAAGCATGATTTATTTACCCCAGTTGCTTCAAGTAAAGGCAATGGGCACTCAGGCTTAGGTCTGAGTATTACTAAAAACCTTGTCACGGATGCTAAAGGAACCATTAGTTGCAGAAGCAGCGAAAAAGGCACTGAATTTCAACTATTACTTCCTCAACTCTGATAGATAGAGTCAAAGGTTGTAGTACGCGATAGTGCTCATAAAGAGACATCGGTTAAGATTGGCATGAAGATAAGAAAAATAGAAAAATCAGGCAACTTGCTCAATGAGAAGGCCTGCATTTTAGTTGTGGATGATGAGTATCGTTTACTCAAAAGTCTTGAGAACATGCTTCTCAATCAAGGCTATGAGGTGCAAAGTGCACAAGGCGGCTTACAAGCCTGCGATAAACTGTCCAGACACACCTTTGATCTAGTATTGTTAGATCTTAATATGGCTGATATGAATGGCCATCAAGTCATGGATTTCATGACTAGAGAAGCAATTGATACTGCAACGATTGTTGTTAGTGGAGAATCTTCTTTTTCTGCTGTCAGTAAAGCACTTCGTCGAGGTGCTTATGACTACTTGAAGAAACCTTACGACCCTGAAGAGCTACTTAGTACTATCGACAGTGCTTTGCAGAAAGTCATGCTTGAAAAAGCACATACTGCCATGCAGTCAAAACTAAAAAAATCTGAAGAATTACACCGCTATATAGTCAATAGTTCACCCGACATAGTCTTTATGCTTGATCGAAAAGGTTGTTTTACCTTTTTAAACAGCAAGGTTGAAGCTATTCTTGGTTATAAAAAATCGGAGCTTATTGGTAAGGCCTATCAGGATATAGTTGACCAAGCTGACCTTCAGCGAGCGAATTATATTTTTGATGAGCATTCTTCCAAGAAAAGTGGAGCCTGGAGCTCCGAGCTAAGGTTAAAGTCGAAGAAGTCCGATCATGCAGCGCGTCACTTCGAAATTACATTTTTCCCAATTGAGAATAATGCAAAGAGCCGAAAGCAAATACAGCCAGAAATGCCTGAGCCTCATAACAAAATCATTGGAACTTACGGCACAGCAAGAGACATTACCGAGCGCAAAGAAGCGGAAGAATTTATTAACTTTCAGGCTTATCATGACTTACTAACTCGGCTACCTAACCGGGCGCTATTTAAAGACCGTTTGAATATTTCTGTTGCGCAAGCCAAGCGAAGTAAAACCGGTATCGCAGTCATGTTTCTGGATCTTGATCGCTTTAAAGTGGTTAATGACACCTTAGGTCATGCCATGGGTGACCGACTCCTACAATCGGTCGCGTTACGTTTAGAAAAATGTGTACGTAAGTGCGATACCTTATCCCGTTTTGGGGGTGATGAATTCACCTTGCTCCTCCCTTCAATATCCTCGGCTGAAGATGCAAGAACCATCGCTAAAAAAGTCATTGCCACCTTGAAAGAACCTTTTATGCTAGGTGAGCATGAAGTATTTGTCGGTGTTAGCGTTGGTATCGCTATCTACCCTGATGGCGGCTGTACTGTTGATGAACTCATCCAAAATGCAGATGTTGCAATGTACCATGTCAAAAGCCGCGGAAAAGATGGCTACCAATTCTTCAGCGACAACATGGCGGTCAATACCTCTAACCGTTTAAGCATGGAGAGGGATTTACGTAACGCTCTAGACAGGAAAGAGTTTAGAGTATTTTACCAGCCCCAAATCAATGCAATTTCAGGAAAAATTATCGGTGTTGAAGCTTTAGTGCGTTGGCAACACCCTGAGCGAGGTTTAATCTACCCGGGTGAATTTATTCCACTGGCCGAAGAAACAAGACTCATGTCTGATATTAATGACTGGGTATTGATGACAGCGTGTAAAGAGGTTAAAGGCTGGATAGAAAATGGTCATAAGGATATTCGTCTATCCGTTAATTTTTCACCTTTGCAAGTTGAACACCCTAAATTTGTACATCGTTTATTAGCGCGTTTACGCCAAGCAGATTTTCCTCCTCAGAACCTGGAAATTGAGTTGACAGAAAATGTCATCATGAATGATTTGGAAAATATGGTTCAAAAATTAAGTCAATTGGCCGAGCATGGTTTAACGATTGCTATTGATGATTTTGGTACGGGTTATTCATCATTGAATTATCTGAGAAAGTTACCGATTCATACCTTAAAAGTTGATCAATCATTTATTCAGGATATTAAAGATACACAAAATGAAGCTTGTATCGTTAATGCCATTGTCTCCATGGCTCACGGTTTGAAGCTGAATATTATTGCTGAGGGCGTTGAAACTAAGGCTCAGCTGGAATATCTAAAGTTACTAGGTTGCCAGGAAATACAGGGCTTTTACTTTGGAAAAGCAGAGCCAGGTCAAAAAGCCTTAGAGCTAATCAGCCAGAGTGCTGGCCATTCAATGGCTTGCTAAGCTTTTAATCGTATCTATCAAAATCCAGGGAAGGGTTTTGCTCGCATTGACAAAGCTCGTAATTCAATTCACTCTCTGTTTTAACTCCTATCTAAACCACATCTAAAGACTCTTTTTTATGCTTGATAAATACAAATTGATTGGCCATTCCTATGATTTTTTAAGTAAAGTTTATAGTGGTAATGCAATCCTTAATTGCAAGCTTTCAATGCTAAATGACAGAAACATTACTCAAGGTATAAAAATTCTATTTGCAGGGGCTGGGCAGGGGCGTGATGTGCTTAGAGCTGCCGAATTGGGTGCCTCGGTCACGATGGTAGATATTTCTCCAACAATGATGAATGAATTTAATCATTTACGTTCTGCAAACCCGAAAAATGAAGACTTGAATATTCACACCGTACTAGGCGATATTCTTAAACAAGAAAACTATGGAGAGTATGATATTGTTGTCGCTAATTTCTTTCTCAATGTCTTTGAGGAAGATAAAATGAAGACTCTTCTAGACCATATTCTGAAGCTTTGTAAAAGCCAGGGTCAGGTGATTATTGGAGACTTCTGTCCGCCTAAAGGTGGTGTACTTAAGAAAACAATGCAACAAATGTACTGGTATTCGGCAGCTACAGCATTTTTTGCAGTGGCTGGTAATGCGATTCATAGTATTTATGATTATCGTCAGTTACTTGAGGTCAAAGGCTTAACGATAGAAGAAGAACAGTTTTTTTCCTTTTTTGGGCAGGATTTTTATCATTCAATTTTAGCCCGAAAACAGTAAGTTTTTCTTGACGTAGTTTTAGTTCAATGAAAGGGGTAAGGCTCTCAAATATTATATAAAGCAACACCTAAAGACAATTAACCCCTACCAATCAAGCTTTAGCTACTCTTCATCGCTTTCATCAAAACTCATTCCAAGTTCTTTAATTTTACGTGTCAGGGTGTTACGCCCCCAGCCTAATAAAATAGAGGCATCACGTCGTCGACCTCCTGTATAGCTCAATGCGGAATCAATCATAATGCGTTCGAACTCGGGAACGGCGACATCCAAAACGCCGCTTTTACCTTTCTTTAATTCCTGATCTGCCCACTTTTTAAGCGCTTCCTGCCAGGTAGTGCCCGTTGGCGTGGTGTTATCTTCATCGAGTAACTCGGGAGGCAGGTCAGTGATGTGTACTTCGCGTCCACTGGCCATTACTGTTAGCCAGCGGCAGGTGTTTTCAAGTTGGCGAACGTTTCCTGGCCAAGGAAGTGAACTTAAATAATCCTCAGTTTCACTACGCAGTTGTTTGGTATCAACAGACAATTCTTCTGCTGCTTGTTGAAGAAAGTAATATGCAAGCTTAGGGATATCTTCACTTCGGTCACATAGCTTTGGCAAGTGTATGCGGATGACATTTAAGCGGTGAAATAAGTCTTCCCGGAAGTCACCTGATTGCACTAGGTTTTCTAAATTCTGGTGGGTGGCTGCAATGATTCTGACATCCACTTTTACCGGGCTAGTGCCGCCCACACGGTAAAACTCTCCATCGGCTAAAACGCGCAGTAAGCGTGTTTGGGTGTCGGCTGGCATGTCGCCAATTTCATCTAAAAATAGGGTGCCGCCATCGGCTTGTTCGAAACGTCCGGATCGTTGTCCGCCTGCGCCAGTAAATGCACCTTTTTCATGGCCAAATAGTTCTGATTCAATTAAATCAGCAGGAATGGCTGCCATGTTTAGAGCAATAAAAGAATGTTGTGCGCGGGGGCTGTGTTGGTGTAATGCCTTGGCAACCAATTCTTTACCTGTCCCAGATTGGCCGTTAATTAGTACGGTGATATGGGATTGCGATAAACGGCCAATTGCACGAAAAACTTCCTGCATTGCCGGTGCTTTACCAATAATCTCTGTGTTTTCAGCTTCTATGTTTTCCGTTTTTGTTTCATTTCTTGCCCTTTGTTCTTGTGAGTGGGCAATCGCTCGTTGTGTTAGTGCAACAGCTTCATTTAAGTCAAAAGGTTTGGGTAGATAATCAAAAGCGCCACCTTGATAAGAGGTGACTGCACTATCAAGGTCTGAGTGTGCAGTCATAATAATAACGGGCACTTCAGGGTGCTTCGCCTGGATTTTCTGTAGTAGTTCAAGGCCATCAATACCGGGCATGCGAATATCGCTAATAATAGCGTCAGGCGTTTCTTGTTCAAGTTGCGCCATGATACCGTCGGCATTTTCAAATGAACGAATCTGAAAGGCTTGTTTCTCTAAGGCTTTTTCAAGCACCCATCTAATCGAGCGGTCATCATCAATGATCCAGACAAGTGGTTTTGTGCTCATGTTGTTTGCTCCTGAACTGCTTTTTCCGATGCTAAAGGTAAATATACGATGAAATTTGTTTCGCCAGGTTTACTTTCGCATTCAACCAAGCCTTCGTGTTTTGTGAAAATGCTCTGAGTGATTGATAAACCAAGGCCTGTGCCTTCTGCTCGACCACTAATCATAGGGTAAAAAATATTTTGAATGAAGTCTTTCGAGATTCCTGGGCCATTATCAATGATGTCAATTTTTGCAACCAGTTTGTGGCGGAAATAACCAATGGTAAATTGCCTTAAGGTTCGAGTGCGAATGGTAATGCTTGCATTTGAGCCTTCATCAGCTTGTTTGTTTAATGCTTGTAGCGCATTTTTGGCAATATTTAAAAAGGCCTGGATTAATTGGCCCTTGTCGCCATTTAAATCTGGAATGCTTGGGTCGTAATCTTTAATAATTTGAATACGTCCACCAGATTCTGCATGAATTAATGAGCAAACACGCTCAAGAATTTCATGAATGTTGAGTGCTGAGCGCTTGAGTGCTTTATTAGAGCCTAGCATTCGATCAACTAGGTTTCGCAACCTGTCTGACTCGTCCATGATGACTTGGGTGTATTCATGATGGTCGGGAACGGTCAGTTCTGCGTCTAATAATTGAGCGGCTCCTCGAATGCCCCCCAAAGGGTTTTTGATTTCATGGGCAAGTCCTCGAACTAGAATTTCAGCAGTTTCCTGATTTTCTTGCAGTTGTTCCTCGCGACTGATACGAATGAGTCGGTCTTTTGACTGCATTTCAACAAGCAAATATTCCTGGCCTTCGATGGTGTTGCTGGCAACCGAACAGTCAGCCAGAAGGCCTTGCCCATTCTGAAGTACAAACTGACACTCTCTCTGAGTATAGGTGTGGCCTGCATCTAAAATGACTGGAAATTCATTTACCAACTTATCATCGCACTGTAAAAATAATTCAGTGAACTTGCGGGATAAAATTCGTTTCTGGCTGGTTTGTAAAAGCATGCCGGCAGCGGGATTGGTATAAATAATTTTATGCTCACGATCAATTAATAAAAGAGCCGTTGAAAGGTTTTCGAGTACACGGCTAAGAAAAAAATCAGAGAGCATAAAGTGTTCACCAGGAGCTTAGAGAAGTGATGTGTCTAGAATACTGCAAGAAATAAACCAGTTGACTGAATGCTTTAAAATGTACTGGTTTAGTTTGGTAGTATAATGGAAAAGAAAAATAGCGCACTAATTTTGTGCGCGTAGTGCTTGCTTGTGGTTAAAACTGGTGCGAGAAAGTTGTCTTTTGAGCTTTGTATGGTCTTGTATCGAGCACGGTTATTCTTCAATACTTAATTAATTGAAGCCGGTCGTGCGATAGGTCGGTGTACTGTCATGGTGCTCACGGCTGTTTTTAGTGTCTTTTTCTGTGGGTCCTTTATTTTAAGCGTCAGTATATGTGTACCGCGGTCAACATCTGATAGTGAAAAAGAGGTGTCTGATTGGCTTCCTATAACGGTACCATCGAGTTGTAATTCAAATAAATCTCCTTTTCTTAAAGATGGTTTCGCTTGAACAACCACCTGTACAATACCACCTCCAGAATTAAAGGCGGTATTGTTTGCGGGAGAAATAATACGAAGGTCTTGGTAATAGTTTTTTTGGAGTTTGTTTTTAGGTGTTGGGCTTAAAGCCTTATTTTGGGTGATGTCTATTGCAGGCATTGTTGTGACAGGTTTTATTTGTACCGATTCAGCGCCACTTTGTTCTTCGTCCGAAAATGAAATGCTGCCATCTTCTGCTATTACTTTATATACAGTGGTGGGGGGCGCTGCGTGAATTAAACTTGTTGAGTAGATTAATATACTTGAAGCAAGTAAAAAGGCTGGATTTAAGTATCTCTTAAGCACCGAACGATCTCCTTTTATGTAATATTTTGAGCATAGCATTAGGCTCATGTAAATGATAACCGCGATGTGCATAATTGCTGCTATCATTAAAGCATAGACTAACTTGGAGACCTTTTCTTTTGACTGACTCGCATCCAATTCTGGAGGCATTTTTATTAAGTTTAAAAATGAACGGATTACAAAGCTCAAAAGCTTCTTTTTTAGCCGGCATTCCTGTTGCTAGCTCAGATGAACTGAACCTTGAAAACTGCATGCGAGCAGCTGAACGTAAAGGACTGAAGCCTGAGCAACTTGCTTGTTCTCTGGCAGATTTACCCGAAACGAATAGCGCTATTATTTTGTTATTAAAAGGAGGGGAGTACCCAGTTGCGGTACTTGATTTATTTCCTTCTGGTAAAAAAATACCTAATAAAAAACTCGATAATCAGAAAGAATATAGTCTGAGTTTTTTTTCCAACGGGCATAATGAAAAAAGGACCTTGTCAGAAGATGAATTAAGTACTTTATATTCTGGTGAGGCAATTATATTTTCCCGTAGCCCTTCACTGTTTAACACATCAAAAAACTCGCCTGGAAAAGGCTTTTCAAGCTGGCTAGTTAGCGAAGTTTTTGCTATGCGCGGTGTGTATCGCGATGTTTTACTTGCATCCATATTTTTGAATTTGTTTGTAGTGGCTAGTCCTTTATTTGTTATGAATGTTTATGATCGTGTGGTGCCTAATAGTGCGGTTGAAACATTGTGGGTGCTCGCTTCTGGTGTGGTCTTGGTCTTTATTTTTGATTTAGTTATTAAATTATTACGTCACTACTTTATTGAATTGGCTGGGCAGCGCTTGGATGTAAGTTTGTCTAGCCGTCTGTTTGAGCGTGTATTGAATTTACGTCAGGATGTATTCCCTGAATCAGTGGGTTTACTTGCCAGTAAACTCAGAGACTTTGACTTTATCAAACAATTCTTTACTGCTGCGACGCTGACAGCTGTGGTTGATTTACCTTTCTCTATTTTGTTTTTGCTGCTTATATTTTATGTGGGCGGCGCTGTTTCTCTGGCGCCACTGATTGCGGGCTTAATACTACTGCTGTATGGCTGGGCGATTCATTTTCCATTGAAATCCATTATTGAAAAATCACAACAGGCTGCGGCACAAAAAAATGCAGTATTAATTGAAACATTAAGTGGTATAGAGACCTTAAAAGCCTTTAATGCAGAAGGGCGTCAGCAAGGATTTTGGGAAGAATGTTTGTTCTATTTAGCAAAAACGGGTGTGAGTTCACGACGTTTGGCTGATTCCATTGCCATTGTCTCAGGCTTTATTATCCAATTTACGGTAGTTGCTGTGGTTGTGATAGGTGCTTATAAAATTGCAGAGCATCAAATGAGTATGGGGGCTTTGATTGCGTGTGTATTGTTGAGTAGTCGGGCTTTAGCGCCTATTGCGCAACTCGCAAGTCTGGCTGCGCAGTACTATCAGGCAAAATCGGCATTGGTGGCCTTGGATGAGCTGACAGAACTGCCTGTTGAGCGAAGTAGTGAGTCGACTTACCTAAACCGTACACAATTAAGCGGAGAAATTGATATTGAGAATTTGAGTTTTACTTACGACCAAAAACTAATGACCTTGAAAGACTTGAATATAAAAGTGCGGGCTGGTGAGAAAATTGCTTTGATTGGTAAAATAGGTTCTGGAAAAAGTACCTTAATGCGCTTGTTGCTGGGTTTAGGTAAAGCGAGTAGTGGGCAGATAAAAATTGATCATATTGGCATAGATCAGCTCGACCCTGCCGAGCTAAGGGCTGATATCGCTTATGTACCACAAGATGTCACTTTGTTTCGCGGCACGTTAAAAGACAATATCCTGTTGAAATCACCCTTGAGTGATAATGAAGCCTTGCTTGCTGCTGCAGATATTGCCGGTTTGAATGCTTTTGTGAATGCTCATGCTAAAGGCTTTGATATGCCGATTGGTGAACAAGGTAAGGGCTTGTCAGGCGGACAGCGTCAAAGTGTTGCAATTGCTAGAGCTGTGATTGGTGAGCCTAATATTCTATTGTTTGATGAATTAACTAGTGCTATGGATAACCAAACTGAGAGTGCAGTTATTGAAAAAATCCGCCAATTTTCCAAGGATAAAACAATGATACTTAGTACGCATCGAGCATCATTGTTGGCGCTGGTTGATCGTATTATTGTGATGGATGAAGGGCGGGTGATTGCGGACGGCACAAAAGACAAGGTACTGGATGCCTTGAAGCGCGGTCTGATTCAGGCTGGCTCAAATGAAGCGAGCGGAGTAGGAAGGTAGTATGTCAGTTTCTATATCCCGGGCCTATTCTAAATATACTATACCAACCATTAGGTCTCGCCTGATGCTCTGGTGTATCTGCTTGTTTGTGTTAACGCTGATAGTCTGGTCAGCTTATGCTGAAATAGATGAACTGGTGCGTGGTGATGGCAAAGTCATTCCCTCAAAGCGTTTGCAAATTGTACAAAATCTAGAAGGTGGCATACTGTCTGAGTTGTATGTGTCGGAAGGTGGCTTGGTTGAAAAAGGTCAGGTGCTGTTGAAAATAGATGACACTTTGTTTGCATCAAATTACCAGGAAAACCAATATAAAATACTGGAACTTCAAGTAAAAGAACTACGCTTACGGACTGAAGTTGAAGGTGGTAGAAAGATAAGTTTTACTCCTCATCTTCAACAAAAGGCCTCGGAGCTGATTAAAGAGCAGCGTTTATTGTTTAAAGGTCGGCAAGCTCAGTTAGTGGGCGAAGAGAGTGTGATTGCTCAGCAAATCCAGCAAAAAAAACAGGCTTTGGCAAGGGCAGAGTTTAATTATCAGCAGGCCTTGAATGAACAAGCGTTAACCCAAAAAGAGCTGGATATTCTCAAACCTCTGTATGATGATGGGGTTGTTTCTAGGGTGGAATTATTGCGTGCCGAGAAAATGGTGTTAAAAGCTTCTGGGGAGGCTGCAGAAAACCGCTTTCGTATGCCTCAAATTGAAGCGGAAATTACTGAATTAAAAAATAAGCGCGCACAGCTTGTTATTAACTTTCGCAGTGAAGCTCAAAAAGAGTTAAGTGATATACTGGCTGAGTTGCCACGTTTATCTCAATCAGGGAGTGCGCTTGAAGATAAGGTTAAACGCAGGCAGGTACGTTCCCCCGTTAAAGGAACGATTAAACAGTTGATGGTAAATACTATTGGTGGGATTGTTCAGCCTGCAATGGATATCGTTAGTATTGTTCCAATAGAGGACGCACTTCTCATTGAGACAAAAATTCGCCCGGCAGATATCGCTAGGCTATACCCCGGGCAGCGAGCAGTGGTAAAATTCACAGCTTATGATTTTACTGTTTACGGTGGTTTGGAAGCCGAAGTGGTGCGTATTAGTGCTGATTCCATTATCAACGAACAGGGTGAAAGCTTTTATCTGGTTCAAGTGAAAACAAAAACCAATGACTTAGGTACAAAAGGGAAGTCTTTGCCAATATTTCCCGGCATGATTGCTCAGGTTGATATACTGACGGGTAAAAAAACAATATTGGATTATATGCTTAAGCCAATTTTAAAAGCCAAACAGGTAGCTTTAACGGAAATATAAGAGCGCCCATATAAATATATGCAGAACTGATAATGTTCTGAATAAATAAACAACATCTACGGACAGATAACAATAAGGACCTGGGGTAAGTGCCCAAGTGTCTAATATAGAAGTAGGGGTTAGAAAGTAATGCGAATTATCGCACGAGCGATCTTATGTCTGATGTTAATCAGTGGTGTCGCTGTACCAAATTGTTTTGCGCAAGCTCGTTCAGTGAGTGAAACTGTTAGTTTAGCGGTGGGTAGTCATCCGCAAATCAAAGCAAAATTTAGTGAGTATCAGGCTCAGAATGAGCAGGTTAAGCAAGTTGAATCCTCTTTTCTTCCTAAACTATCGTTGGGAGTTGGTATTGGCTTAGAGTCTAGCAATAATACCTCAACGCGAGCGTTGGTAGGGGGCGGTTCGAATGACTTATCAAGGCGTGAGTCTTCGTTAAGCCTTAATCAAATGTTGTTTGATGGTTTTAAAACGCATTGGCAGCGGGAAAGTGAGCAGGAAGCCTACGACTCGATTGAGTTTAGCTTGCGTCACCTGGCAAGTGAAATCGCTATGCAGTCGATAGAGAGTCATTTAAGTGTTGCTGCTAGTAGCCAGATTTTTAACTTTAATATTGCTAATTTGCAAACACATCAGAAAATTGCAGAAAATATAGGTGCGCGGGTGCGCTCCGGTAAAGATGATTACGCTAAAATTAACCAAATTAATGCGCGCTTGTCTTTATCGCTTGCTAATGTAGCTGCAGCAAAAAATGAAGCGATGAAGGCTGATGCTGATTATTTTCGTTTTGTCGGTTCTGAGGCGGGAGCAGAATTGGCTTTTCAGGATAAATCTTTCAGTTTGCCTGAAAGTCAGATGGCTTTTGTCGAAGAAGTTGTCCGCTTTAATCCCATGATCGTTTCGCAGAAAAAGCAGGTGAAGTCAGCTTTAGCTTCAGCTAAATCAATGAATAATACTAACCTTCCTACTTTAAATTTAGAGTCCGGCGCTAGCTGGAACGAAGATCTGGATGGCGTAGAAGGGCGTAATAGTGACCTGTTTGTGATGCTGCGTATGCGCTATGATCTTTTTAATGGCGGTGCTGATAAGGCTGCCAAGGCTCAAGCGAGATTATTGAATCAGGGGGCTGAATTTAAATTGGATGACGTGCGTAGGTTTGTTCGACGTGATGCTGAGCATGCTTGGTTTGCCTATCAGACTAGTGTGAAGCGGGTAAAGTATTTGGAAGATTATGTTGAGTTATCTCAACTAACTAGTACTGCCTATGGTAAACAATTCACCATTGGCCAGCGAAGTCTGATTGATTTGCTTGACGCCGAAAATGAGTTGTTAAGAGCGAAACTGCAACTGGTGGAAGCTCAAAAAGATTTATACTTATCGATGTATCAGATTTTAAGTTTAAGTGGCAAGTTGCTCTCATCGATGTCTGTTAATGTGTCAGGGCTTTGAGTAAATAGAAGGGAGGTAACATGAGAAAGGTAGAGTGCGGTGATGACGAGAGAGTTCGTTTAGCGCTTCAAGAGTCTGATGCGGAGGTCGCGCGGATAACAGAAGACTTAGTGTATTTGCTAGTCAAAAAAAATGTGATTTTGTTTACGGAACTACCAGAAGTCGTGCAAGAAAAACTGATCTCGCGAGAGAAGTTACGCTCTAAATTACAAGCCTCAATACCGCCTATTATTTCAGAAGATGAAACAATTTAGCCTTACAAGCCTACTATATCAAGATTACCTTGTTGGATTAACTGATGAATAATCTCATTATCTGAATTGCCAAAACTGGTTAAATCAACATTGTTTAATACAAGGAGTTGGCTTTCTGAAGTTTGCCCATCGGTATTAATTTCGATGGTCGTATCTTGTCCATTAAAGCTAAAGTGTAAAAACTGATCCAGCTCATCTTCTGTTTGTGACTCAAGTAATAGATCATTTAATTGTAAAATGTCGCCGCCCGAGCCTATTGTGAACTGAGAAATACTGTCGGTATTTAATGTACTGCTTGTTTCGTTATTACCTGCATTCCAAATATAAATATCGGCGTTGTCATCACTGGTTTGGCTGGTATTAAATACTAATAAATCGTCGCTGCTGCTTAATTCAATAACTGGCAGGTTCTCTTCTGTGTCTAGGTTGTTGGTAGTAAAACTTGAGGCTGTGGTGTTAGTGTTGGTATTGGTGATGGGGATGATAATGGTTTGTTCTGTGCCGTCGGCCGTTGTTACCACAAAGGTGTCGCGAATAATTGCGTCTTCGCTTAGGCTGCTAATATCAGGGTGCTCGGTATTTACTTTGTAGGTCCAGCTTCCATTTTCTTCAATACTTCCTGTGCCAAAATTACCTGCAATATCTTCATTTGCTTGAAAATGAGATTCGCCAAAGTCAGGGTCATTTATCCCTAGTTGACCGCTAACGCTATGATCTGTGTTTAGGTCTAATTTTACGAGGTTTGAGCCATTTAAAAAGGGTTTGTCGTCTGTGCCTTGTATCGTGATTTGAATTGTCTGATTAGTGCCGTCAAGTGAGCGTACAGAGAAATAGTCAGTCAAATGGCTGTCGTTTGTTAGGCTTTGTACAGAGTCTTGTTCGTTGTCCAAAATATAATGCCATTCACCAGAGGTGTTTATTTCAGCAAAACCATAAGTTGTTTTGATTTCACTTTCAGCAACAAATCTTGCTTCGCCGCGATCAATATCTTCAATTATGAGTGTGCCGCTAACATCGACAATGGGGGAGGATTCATTTTTAGCATCTTCGGTAATGGATGCGTGAGTAGTGCCGCTAATGCTTGCTAGGTCATTACTGCCATTGATAGTGATTTCAACAAAAAAAGCATTACCATCTTGGGCCTTTATTGCGATGCTTTCAGTGAGAATGTCGCCAGCACCTAAAGCTTGGATCTCTGTAAGTTGGTTGTTAAGTGTATACTGCCAGTCGCCTTGTTCATTATAGCTTATTTCACCAAAGGCGGTTGTTTGCGTGTTAGCGTTAAAAGATGTTGCTGGGCTAACGCTGCCTTGTGTTGAGGTTAGGAAGTCTTCTGTTACATTTGCAAAAGCTTCGCCGATAATAGATGGGGCTGATTCCAAAAGCCCGCTATCGTCATTTATTTTACTAGTGTCTGTTGGGGTGTTTTCATTTGTATTTTGTAGGCGGGTTTCATTGTTGTTAAGGCTGTTGTTGTTAATGCTACTGGCCAGACTGTGATATTCAATGGTGTTTTCTGAGGTTTGAATAATAGGTGGGCTAGCAAAGCTGCCTTGTTCCGTGAGGCCTGCCGCAGTGGCCTCAAGTTGACTAAAGTCAAAATCTTCGTCATTTAAAATTTTTGCTTGTAGTTGCTCTGCTTGGTCAAGCGCTGTTTCTATTTTAATGTTTGAGGCAGTATTAGGGGTTGGCGGTTCTGCTGATGTCTTATTTTCAATGTTATCCGCTTGCATTCTAAATTCTGGGTTTTGAGTTGCGTTGACGATGACTTCATTGTTGTTTTGACTGTTGTGGTCAACTTGAGCGGGCATTGAGAAAACTCCAAATAAAATGAATCTCCTAACTATAAAGCTTCTTCATATTTTTGATAAGGTTTTTGCGTTCAGTTTTGTGGTTTTGTTGTTGTTGTTGTAGTGTCTTCTTGTGTAAGTGGCCATAAATTATGTAAGTAAGTACAAAAAAGCCCAGGCTATGCTGGGCTTTTAATACTAACTACAAGTAGAGCTTATAGCGAGTAGTACATTTCAAACTCAACTGGGTGAGTTGTCATGTTTAGTAGCTCAACTTCGCCACGTTTAAGTTCAATGAAGCCTTCGATCATGTCTTCAGTGAATACGCTGCCTTCAGTCAAGAAAGCGTGATCTGCTTCAAGTGCGTCAAGCGCCTGGTCGAAAGTAGCAGCAACAGTCGGGATTGCTTTACCTTCTTCAGGAGGTAGGTCGTAAAGATCTTTATCTGCAGGATCGCCAGGGTGGATCTTGTTCTTGATACCATCGATACCAGCCATCAACATAGCAGCGAATGCTAAGTATGGGTTCGCAGTTGGATCAGGGAAACGAACTTCTAAGCGACGTGCTTTAGGGCTGTTTACGTGTGGGATACGGATAGAAGCAGAGCGGTTACGAGCTGAGTAAGCAAGCATAACAGGTGCTTCGAAACCAGGAACCAAGCGCTTGTATGAGTTAGTTGAAGCATTGGTGAATGCGTTCAAAGTTCTCGCGTGCTTGATGATACCGCCGATATAGTATAAACATTCGTCAGATAGACCAGCATAGCCGTCGCCAGCCATGATGTTAACGCCGTCTTTAGAAAGAGACTGGTGAACGTGCATACCAGAACCATTATCGCCAACAACAGGCTTAGGCATAAATGTAG
>ENA-OSET01001707-OSET01001707.1-sediment-metagenome-genome-assembly--contig:-NODE-1707-length-22394-cov-41.936730_pt1 | contig 22394 bp, 18 predicted proteins | sample MGYA00237882_ERZ534229 | MGnify/ENA primary metagenome ERZ534229 (study PRJEB26408, sample SAMN06266212) | sediment metagenome | isolation source: Hudson Canyon methane seep mesocosm | place... | reverse complement strand
ATATATCTCCAGTACAGAAAAGAAAGGCTTTACTTAATGTGGCTTAGAGACCCTACAGAAATACTTGACCATTACAGATCGAGTATTTGATTTTCGAGAACTTATAGAAATTTATAGTCTAGAGTTTTCTGAAAAGGTAGGAACCACTTTTCTAGCTATTATTCAAAAAACAGTATCACCAAAATCGTATTACTACACAATTATTGGATTTCTTAATTTTATTTATAAAAACGAGAATAAAGTTAAAGAAGTTGGGGATGTATATAGAAACTTGCTATCAGGGAATAAAATAGATCAAAAAGACTTTGACTTCACATGCTTGAAATTCAAAGCTGAGGAATCTAATAAGCTAAATATTGGTTTTACAGTGATAACAAAATGTGGAGAGGCGAAGCTGTTTCCATATTTTTTGTTTAAAAAAGACCATAAAGATAGGAATAAGGGAAAAGATAGGGGAAACCGGCCTAGTTTGGCTGAAGCTAAACCGAAGGACGTAGAGTTCATTGAAAGTGCATTAGGTAATGCAGCTAAGCTTCGAGATATTGAATATAGTATAACGGAAAAAAGCTCAAAGGAATTTGTGCTTAACTTAATCAAAGAGCGAGACTCCAGAAGTGACCTACCAGAAGACTTAGTTGAATGTATTTTAGAAATATCAAAAGAAAGATTAAATGAATTGAGAAAGGTAGCCTCTAATGCATTTTTAGAGTGGCAAACCAATAATGAAGAAGGGAAAAAGTTAATAGAACAATCCTTGGTAAATAAAGATGAGTTGATCGGTGAATTTCATACTTACTTACAAAATAAATCTAAAAATAATTGGTTTAATGAAAAATATTTCGCTAAAGATGATCCTCAAGCTCTAACTAACTTACTGCTCCTGATAAAATATGACCGTAAATCAATTCCTCCTATGGCTCGTGATGATGGACAGTTTTGGAGAGCAAGGTATAGCCGATTTGGAGGGGCGGCAGTAATAACTAGTTACTTAAATCCAACACAAAGAGCAGTAACTTCTGCATTAATGTTGTATTTTTGTGATTCAGGAGCAAATGTCTCAGTAGGCCAGATGCTGACACTAAATCGTATTGAAAAATCGAACATTCCGAATCATACAAAAATAACAGGCAATAAGGGTCGTTCTAGAGGGAAAAATATCTTTGATGACCTTCCTAATAAATCTGATGTTGATGGCGTTTTAACGGGCGCTACAGCAATAAAGTATTTAGCTGAGTCGGTAAGGCGCTCATTTATAGATGCTGATGAAAAAAATCAATCAATAGCGAGTTACATGAATTTTGGGGCGAGTTACAACGGTATTTCTGAATACAATTTAAGGGGTGAATTTAAGAAAATATGTAAAGAATCTGAATATTTAGGTCAGTATAATTTTACTCCGTCGATGATACGCCCAACCATATTACTAAAAGCTCAATTAGAAGATCCGACAAATGCAGGGTTAATTCAAATCATGGCAAACCATGAAGATGAAACAACTACTCTTGTCGGGTACACGAACAGGCTTCCATATAGGGTTCAAATGGAACGGCACTTGACTGAGTATCAAGATGCCTTAGAAGCTATTTTATTAATGAAATCTGATAATAAAAATAAACCTATGGGAGAAGCGGATAAACAGCTAGAAAATGCGCAGAAAACGGGTTTAGGTGTTTTCTGCAAAGACAGAAAAATAATTGATAAAGATGGTGATGGAAAAGACTGTGCTGAAGTGCAGGATTGTATTAGATGTAAGCAAGGGAGAATGCTTGTTGTCGCAGAAACGGAATCAATATGCGATATGGTTATTTGGCAGAGAGCATTAGAGAAGTGCGAAAAGGATTGGGAAATAAATAAGCCTGAGAGATGGGCAAAAATATGGATTCCATGGAAAGCATTTTTTCAGGTAGTTTTGGAAGAGAAGATGGTTAGAGGGAAGTTAAGTCGGGTAAAAAAAGATGCTATTAAATTAGCTGAAATAAAAATGGAAGAATTTAACTTTAAAATGCCGGAGCCATGGTGATGGAATCTACTTTACTTAAAGCTATACATGAAAACAAACCTAGTGTAGATATTTTAGCAGACAAAGAGTTCCCTTGGCTTATTGGTATTAGTGAAGGAGGTAGTGAATGGACAATTATCGAAAACTCGATGGAAAAGCCAAAGCAAGGAAAAATAAACTTTAATATTTTATTGGGTGACAGTACATTATTAACGGATAAAAAAAATAAAAGTTTACTAGAACTAGCTATGCGATATGCAGAAGTCTATAAAGTTCATGCTCCTAATTCTTGTATCAAAACTTTCCAAACAAGAATGAATGGATTATTTAGATTTTTGTTTTGGATAACTAGCAAGAATATCAATCGACTAGATCAGGTTACAAAACCGCACATTAATCAATTTATACAGGAATCAGTGTATGGACAAGAAATAGTTCTAGCTATTCCAAAAAAGTTATATATGGCCATTAAAAATACATTGAGTAAGACGGGTGACTTTCATGAACTACCAGTTATAAATGGCAAAATCGCACGTACTAGATATTTAATTGATACCCATATATATAATAGTGCAATAAATAATGGTTTATTTTCTAAGAGAATTTTTGATTATATTGATGATGAGCTACTTCGAAAAAAAACGCCCCATGGCAAAATTTTAGAAAAAAGTTATGACGAGTTACTTGAGCATCTAGAGTTGTACCCTGTCAGGCAAACAGTAGCTAGTATCCATCGTATGTTGCTACCTATCGAAGAAATATACGATTGGCGTCACTTTATTGAAGGTAAAAATTTCCAATTCAACCCTTTCCCACATGGAAGCTCTAAAGTAGCTTCAAGATATGGAATAGCGACAAAAAGAACTCCTTCGATTCCAGCAAAGGTCGGATTTTCCTACCTTCAAGAGTGCACTCGTTGGGTTAATGACTATAGTGATCAAATAATAGATATACTGGAAAATAACTATTCTGCTGATGAAGCTAGCGAAATTATCAAGAGTTTAGGTTTGAAGTTTAGAATAAATGAGCGTATAGATCCCTATGTTTCAGCTAAATTCGGCGTAGTATCTAAAGAAGGGTTACTTCGGTTGTTAGTAACTGCATCTTTTGCTGTTATTTCTGTTTTAACAGCTCGAAGAAAAGAAGAAATACTTGCGCTTGAAAAGGGTTTCTATGACAAAGGTTTCTTAAAGGTTTGGATTGAAAAGACATCTCAAAGATACGATCATCAGCCGGTACCACCGTTAGTTGGGAAGGCTTTAGAGATTCTTGAAATTATTAGTGATAATGCCAGAGATCTTTATTCGATAGACTCTCTATTTGTGTACGCTAACAGTGAAAATGAGCTTGTTGAGTATGATCCAGGTTTATACCTTACTAAATTATATGAGATGACTGTTAAGGAAGAGGTGGGAATTGAGTGGAGCTTTGCATCACATCAATTCAGGAGATTATTCGCCCTGCTTTACTACTACAGGTGGGATGATGCCGCTATAGGCATTCTCTCGTATCATTTAAGGCATTTTAATATTGAAATGACTAAAAGGTATATAACGGATAATGAGTTTGCTAAGGAAATGCGAGAAGTGGGAGGAGAATGGACGGCATCATTTTTACGCGAAGTGACGCTAGGTAAAACACCGATAGGTGGTAAAGCAGGTAACAAGATTAAAAAAAAGCTAAATGACTGGGCAGGTGAATTTCGTTCAAAGATAGACGTTATTGAAAAAGAACGGGTTGTAGCAAAAATGCTTCGGTATATGGATCGTGTAGGAGCTAATTTTACCCAGCAAGTATGGGGAACTATATGTACATGCCCCACTAAAACAGGGTTGGCAAAAAATGCGGCATGTACAACAAACAATAATCAACCTGATTATGCGAGTGCAAATGAAGAAGCTTGCGGTGGGTGTCCATTTGCTTGTTACACAGAAAGGTTTAAGCCTGCCATAGAGACTTCAATACAAAAAGAAAAAAACAATCTTATCGCTAGCCCTGAAGGAACTATTTGGCATGAAAAAACCAAAATAAAACTGGTGAATTTACAAGACTTACTTGTCAAAACAGAGTCAGTGGAACCATTGCTATTATGATTAGCAAGAAAGGAAATGAAGATAAAGCTATATGGCTAGAAGGTCAAATAGCCAAAAGGATTTCTGTTGTTCAAGAAAAAATCAAGGGTAATCACGAAAATTTAGATGTCCCTCTATCGCTTCGACAGAATCGTGTATGGGTAAATGAAGAATTGGGAATAGAAGAGATTGGGAGCCCAACTTCATTTACTATGACGCATAAACAGCATGGGGTTAAGGTTAACCAGCTAAATAATTTGCTTATTAAACTAAAGGAGCCTTCTAAAAAAAAATATAAACCACTCAACAAAATTAATGAAAGTTTACAACAAGAAAATACTGAACTTAAGGATTTGCTTAAGAAGACTGCAAATCAGTTTGTTGAATGGGAGTCTGAATTAAACGAAAAAAGAGATATGCTTCAAATTACTCAATCTAGTGAGCAAGGATTGATAGAAGCAAAAAGGGAATTGCAAGATGAGTTAAATGAGAAAGACAAAATAATAAAAAACCTTAGGTTAGAACTTGTAGTTGCCCTGAATTTGAGTAAAAAAGATAATGGCTCCAATATTACCCAAGTTTATTTTGGGAAAGATAGTAAATGAAAATAGATAACCAGTCTAAAGGTAAGGATTATTACAAAGAAATCCAAAAGCTTCTGAGTTCATCGATTGAAGATGGCTCAATTGAGCTGGAAAATGGACAGATAAGCAGGACATGGATAAGGAGTAAAATTGGTTGTGGTCAAAACTGGCCCAATCAGAACGTGTTAGCAGTAAAGCTTATTAAAAGCTATGAAGATCAATTTAATTTAGAAATAAAACAATCACAAAAGAAAAGTCCGCCAAGAGTTAATGATAAAGACATGCGTTTAATTATGGCTAGGGCTGATCGTTTAGAACAAAAAAATGCATACCTAGTTTATGAAAACATTAAGTTTAAAGAAAAGCTTTATGAACTAGGGTGGCTGGATTGTGACGAAGAGGAAGCTCAACAAGGGAAATTACCTTGGTAGATATAATTAAGAATGTCGTGCTTAAAAAGGTTAGGTATACAAGTGAAAATGGATGTGTATTCACAGGCCAAGTTTTATCCGAAAAAAATGATATTTTAGATGAAAGCCTAGTTGTTCTTGTCTCAGGAAAGATTCAGAAGCAAGTTTACTTAGCCGAGGGAAAGTGTTTTTTGATATCAGGTAATAAGCATTCTGATTACATAAACAAATGGACAGGAGAAATTGAGCCACAGGTTAAAGCTACTAAAATAGTTGAACATAGACCAAGTGGAAGAAATTTTATTCACTATATTACACATAGCCATATGTTTCCCAAAATTGAAGAAAAAACAGCTAAGAAACTATATAGTCATTTTGATAATGAGATTTATAAAATTCTAGATGATAAAGATATTGAACAACTAAAAACTATTAATGGCATTTCAGAAGATACGTTATGCAGTTTAATAGCAGGTTGGCATGAAGATAATAATAGCAAAGTTATAGAGTGGCTTGATGTTTATTCGCTTCCAATTTCGATAGGGTCTAAGCTGATTAAAGCCTATCGACAAAAGACAATTCAGAAAGTTGAATCTGACCCTTATCGTTTAATTGCTTTTACGACATGGAAAAAAGTAGATTCATTAGCTAGAAACAATTTTAAGATAGCACCGGATGACCCGCGTAGATTACATGCGGCTGTAACTGAAGTATTATTCAATCATTATATTAATGAAGGAAATACAGCGGTAGATTCACAAAAACTTATCCCAAGTCTTGCGAAAATAATTGATGAACAGCATGCGCGTGAAGCATTGGCAAATGTGTATAAGGATGGCGGTTTTAGGCGTATTGGTGAAGAGTTATTTCAAAGTCGAGGTGCTTATCTACAAGAGAAATATTTGGCAAAAGAATTTGTCAGAAGAATTATTTCCCAAACAAAAAGACCTTTCGCTGGCCTAGAGCAGTCAATTAATAGATGGGAATCACTTAACTACAAACTAACTGAAGAACAGAGTCAGGCAGTGGTACTTTCATTAACCTCAAACCTATCAGTTATAACTGGGAATACTGGCGTTGGTAAAACCTATGTTTTAGAAGCTATTAACTATGTTATTTCTGATACCGGCGGTAAAGCTATTCAAATATCATCTGTAGGTAGAGTGGCTAAAAGACTAAAGGAAAAAACTGGTCATGATGCAGTGGTGATAGAAAATTTCTTGCACTCTTTTGATGATAAAAAGCTGAAAGGTATATCTCATATCATTATTGATGAATGCTCAATGGTTGATTTATACTCTTTTGTTCGTATTTTCAGAAAGCTTGAGAAAACTCATAAGGTTGTCTTAGTAGGAGATTCTGCACAACTTTCCCCTATTGGTGCAGGCAGGATATTTCATTATCTTTGTGACTCTAAATTTATTCCGTTTACACAATTAACAAAAATTTGGAAGCAGTCAGAGAATACTGGTATTCCAATGGTTTCTCAATTGGTCCAGTCAGGTGAATGGGAAAACCTTGAGAAATATAATGGAAATAATAAGGGGGTTTCTTTTTTACATGCTGATAAAAAGACTATCTACAGTGTTACGGAGCAGGTTTTCGGTGAACTTGGCGGCATTACCCCAGATGATGATGTAAAAATTATATGCCCTACCAATTCGGACACTGATTGGGGCACACTGGGGATAAATCGAAATATCTCTAGTAAATACTTAAGTAGTAACGCACAAGTATTTTTTGGTATAAGCAAAGGTAAGCCAAAGGCAACGGGCTTTCGTATAGGTGACACTGTGATGGTGACTAAAAATATTTGGTCAAAAGAAGTTGTGAATGGCTCATTGGGAGTAATAGTAGATATTGCAAGTCTTGATGATGTTGAATTAGCTAAAGTAAATGATCAGTCAATGCCAGTGATGTATGTGAAATTTGATCATGGAACACTCCTTTTTGACTCGGACGATCTCTCAAGCTTACAGTGGGGGTATGGGATCACCTGTCATGAAGCCCAAGGGTCACTCTTCAAAAAAGTGATCATTCCCGTTATTAGTAAAAGAAATATCGATAGAACCTGGATTTATTCGGCTTTAACTAGAAGTACTGATCAGGTGGTTCTTATTGGTAACTTGGAGATAATTAAAAATACAGTTAAATCCTTGCCAAGTACTTATGAGCGAACTACTGGTTTGTCAATTCATGTCGCCTCAGCTTTTAGAAGTTCAGAATGATTAAAATTGAATATACTGATTCTCGTTGTATGGCGACTGATTATTTCAAAAAATTCCCTGCACCTGATGTACCGGTCTTGTTTAACGATAATGGAATATTTCCTGAACCGTCTAGATACTTAATGTTCTGTGCATTAAATAATACCTTTGCTATAAGTTCAGTTCATACTTACGCTGACCAGTTGCAGGCATTTTTTCGTTATATCGATACTTTAGTGCCACCCACTGAATTAAATAAAAAGAAATACTCATGGTCTGACATCACAGATAAACATTTATTTTCATTTATTAGGCACAAGCAAAATCAAAAAAATCGAACTACAGATAAGTATATAGGTTACGTCATTAGTACTGTATTTCAATTCTATAGATGGGCTGAAGAAAGTGGGCTCTTGAAAAAGCATGTGGCAATCTATGATGATGATCTAACTTATTCAATTTCAGCTAGATTAAATAAATCCAAAAATTGGGTGTGGCCTTATATCCCACAAGCGGAGCATGAATTTCAGCCAGTACCAACAAGCGAGGACTTGGAAAAAGTGCATGTTCAAGCGATTGAAGACTCAAGCTTAGTTGGGTTGCGTGACACATTGTTAATGACTCTATACGAAAGAAGTGCTCGACGTATGGATGCTTTACAGCTTGATATAGCTCAAATACCTTCACTTGATGAAATTGATGTTGCCTTAGAGAATGATACGGTTTTTTATTTAGAAGTTATTGGTAAAGGTAAAGTAACAAGACAAATTCCAATTACTCCTGAGCTAGCTGAGGAGATGCGCCATTATATTGATGATGAACGTGCTGAAATTGTTGATAGATGTAAAAACCGTGATCGAAATTACAAAGATCCAGGAAAAATATTTATTTCATACAACCTTGGAGCTGAAAGCAGTCCAGAGTATTTATCTAATAGAATATCCCAGCTTATGGGTAAAGCTGGGGTTAAAGGAACTGGACATCGAATTCGTGCAAAAGGTTTGACTGATATTGTTGCTGCCCATGATGGTTATGATAAAAGTGGTAGGCCAATGAGAGCTGAGGATGTATTAACATTAGCCCAAGAAAGTGCAGGCCATAGAAATCCAAAGTCACTCCAACCATATTTGGCAAGATCAAGGTCAGAAGGTGTGGCTTCTAAAATACATGCTGAAGAATTATCCAGGACATTGGATATTAAGGTTAACCAAAAAAAGTTGAAACTATTGAAATATGACAAGCTAAAACCTATCGTTGAAGCAATAGATAAAGGAACGGATCTTTCTGACATTCTGTTGGAACTTTTGCATGAAATAAACAACAAAAACCCTGAGACTCTTTGATGCGTATAACTTATCAAGGCTGTGGGAGGGGTAAGTTTCCACCTCAGTTAAGAAACTAAAGAAAGAGCTGGATAGAGTGACTCAGGAGCGTGATTTACTAAAAAAGGCCACGCCGTACTTTGCGAGATAAATACAGTGAAGTACGTCTGGGTAAAGCAACAGAGTTCTGATTATTCCATTACAACACTTTGCCTATTAGGCGACAATTAGCTTGGCCGGTTTTGGTAAACTTCCAATCTCTTTAATCAACAAGAGATTTGTATGCCTGCCAGATCAAGAAATAGATCTCCAAAAATAGTTAAAAGAAACTAATCATTTCCTTTTAAAATTTCTTGATCAATTAAAGATAGTAATTCGGCAGTTGTTACCCCAAGGCCAATCGCTAGTTTACAAATATTACGTAGCGAAAGGTTACGCTTTCCTCGCTCTACTTCACCTACAAAGCTACGTGCTATATCACAATTTAACGCCAGCTTATCTTGGGCAATCCCTTTTTCTTTGCGAATTTCGGCAAGGCGCTTCCCGAATAGAATGTTGTATTCATCAGTCATAAAAAAACCAGTAATTTTTGAAAATCTATAGTAAAAGTTTGGCTTATATAAAGACACGTTACATTAAGGGACGCTAATAAAGAGGACGCGATATAAGTGGAGTTTTATTTGTTGATCATGTATACTTTTAACTAAGATATCTCAATAAATTTCGGATTATCAATTACTTGTAAATATCTTACAAAAAATATTTCATGAAATATTTAAAATAAAAAATAAATACTAATAACTCTACATTATAGGTATTTGTGCTTATTGGAATAGTTAAAAAATTATAAATATTTTTAATTAACTTCTGTTTATAGGGGCGAATTAGCTGGGTGAGAACCCGAAGTAGCTATAGAGAATGGAATTATTTTTGAGATAAATTTTTCTAATGGTGTTGAACGTAGCCACTTGATTGGCTTTATCCCATGGCACGTTTTTTTAAGTTTGAGAGATGTTTTACTTCAAATTATTGTTACAGTTTTAGGTTTACAAGCATGACGCTACCAGAAAATATGACTTTTTATTACGGCAATGAAGCCGTGTCGCATTTACAAGATTTTGTTATTAGAATTATTGTTGATAGATATTACGTGGGCGGCAATGTTGAAAAAATAACTGAAAATTATCTACAAAATAATTCAGATATAGTCTCGTTACTTCCATTTGTCGTTAATGATCAAGTTTGTGAATTTTGTCAAAAGAAGCTTGTTCAACGTTTTTTAGATCGAACATTTAATCAAACGCCACTTGGCCGGCCATTTTGTATATCTTGTGTTTCTCAGTCGCATTATTTCGGCACACTTGGATTACATTATGAAATGGCATATGAAAAAATATGCGTGGGAAACTCAATAATATCAAAGTTTATCGACGAGCAATCACGCAATACTTTGCCGTATCGTAGTGAGTCCCTAGAGTTTAAAGATTTATTGCATCTTGCTGTTCTGATTGATGCCGCAAAGAAAGTTGATTCAACAATAGTATATGAGGTTTCACGCACACCAGATATTACGTCAGGATTAGATAATGATATTTTTAAGCCTTTAATTGATAAAGGGCTCATTTATTATCACAAGAATTTTAATCCTAAGGCTTTTTTACTTGAAAATAATAAGTTAAAAAATATTAATAATTTTAAAGTTAATTGGGGAATCAATTTTCCAACAGACTTTCATTGTATATCTGAGCTAAAAAAATTCTATCAGGACTTATCCCTGCTTGAATTATGGAGTTCTGATATAAAAATACAATGGACTCTTTTCGCCCTTATGGAGTGTCTGGAATTTTATGAATTTACCGCTCATCAATGCAGTTTTGAAATTGAAATAACGATAGAATGGAGTGATTTAATCACTAAAATACTTAAAGATTTTTCTACGAGCCAGTGCTTTAGACTTATCAAGGATAGTTGCAAAAGTAGTCATTTAGATGAGGTTGAGTCAAAAAATCAGCTAGGCGAATTAAGTCTTACGAAGCTAGAGGAAGTGGCTAGAGATTATATATGCAACCCTGATATAGTCTTATCAGGTGTTCATAGGCCTAAACAGCTACCAAGAACACGAGCTAGCATAGTTTTATTTAATCACTTTTTACGATTTAACGATGATGACGCTTTTTATGAAATACCAAAAATGGTAGCTGAAATCGAACATTTAAAAGTGGGCAATTGAAACTATGCCTGAAAATAAGATTTTGTTTGCGGGTGACCCTCATGGATGCTTCAAAAATATCATCAGTGCTGTTCAAGAATACTGTCCTGATGCAGTGATCCTTTTAGGAGGCTTTAACTTAACAGCAGCACTCGACTGTTATCTTGAATCAATAATGGATAAAACGGCTATTTATTGGATTTCAGGAAACCATGACTTTGATAGTGTTGCAGAGTATGAGTATTTATTTCACTCACCACTTGCTGGATACAATTTAAACCTAAACCTAAACCTAAACCTAAACCTAAACCTAAACCTAATCCGTGAAGATTTTTTTAATATCTGATATTCATACAGAACGAGCACATAAACGTTTTGATCCTGAATTTGACTACCCTTGCTTACGCTTTGATTACCCAGTAGACGCTGATGTTATAGTGCTTGCAGGTGACATAGGTGAGTGGAAAAATGGTCTGGAATGGGCGAGGCACCGGTTTCTAAATAAAGAAATAATTTATGTTCTAGGAAATCATGAATACTACCGATCTGACCTCACTGTGCTTGATGAACTACGCAGCAAAGCAAAAGAACTTGGCATTCATTTATTAGAAAATGACTCTGTTATTATTGGTGGTGTACGTTTTTTAGGAGCAACACTCTGGACAAATTTTAATAATTTTTCTGCGGTTGAAGTTGAAAAAGCACAGGCATCGATAACAGATTATAGTGTGATAAGTTGTAAAGAATGGCTTGCAGACACAAATAATTCATTAGCAGAAAAATTAAAATTGTTACCTATTATAGATAATAAGTATAAATTATTTACACCAGCTATTGCTTATTTACTGCATAAAAGATCATTAAAGTGGCTAGAGTCTCAACTGCTAACCCTCCATAATGGAAAAACTGTCATTGTAACGCACCATGCACCATCACTGCATTCATGCCGTACTAAAGTGAATTACAGTTACGCATCAAACCTTAATGCCTTTATCAGACTATATGCACAACATATGGATCTTTGGTGTCACGGCCATATTCACGCTCCCATTGATTATGAAATATCAGGAGTGCGGATTGTGAGTAACCCTAAAGGTTATCCACATGAGGATAATGGTCAATTCATTTCTAACTTATTAATTAATATATAAAAATAAATACATGACAATGTAAAATTTCTTTTAAAGAAGGACAATATTGATGCAGATACAAATGCCACGTTTTTTAGATATTGAAGCAAGTTCATTAAGTGATGCCAGCTATCCGATAGAAATAGCTTGGTCCGATGAGGAAGGGAATATAGAAAGTCACTTAATCAATCCTTACGCTATTGAAGAATGGACCGACTGGGATTTTTACGCAGAACATAAAATACATGGTTTGAGTCGATTGCTGTGTCGTGAGCTAGGAATTCATCCAGAAAAAATGTGTGACCTGATGAGCCAGTCAATTAAGGCGGGAGACCCCATTTATGCTGATGGTGGTGAATTCGATGCGAATTGGATCGATGTACTGTACGGTGCAGGGGCAACGCTCGGTTATGCTCAATTTATTGTGATTCACTCTGATACTGTCATGTTGCCATTACTTGAGCAAGTAGAGTTTGATGAAGCTACACGACTAAAGCTTTATGAAAGATTAAAAATGAAGGCTAGAAAAATTGTAAAAGCGGAACATCGTGCAAAAGTTGATGTGCAATATTTAATTGAACTGTGGAAGCTTTGTTTTAATTTAAGCAGGTCGGGCGTTTAGAACTTAAATGAAGCCTTATAGTAAAAAAAGCGTTTACAGACTCATGGAAACTAAAGCGAGTAAACATGAAAATATTAAACATCGAAGGTCAGCCTTTTCACGAGATAAGTTATAAATCGTCAGGTCCTAGTGGAAAAATTCGTAATAGTTCCCTCCCTTTTTTTAGAGCAACGGTTGATAAATTACCCACGGGAATATCATCAATTGTCGTGACCTCAGACCTTCAAGGGCGTGAAAAAAACGGTACTAATCGATTACTAGGTGAATTAGTCGCAGAAGAATTATCTTTACTACAAGAGCTTGAGGAAATTCCCCGCGTTAATCTCGTGATACTCGCAGGTGATTTATATGATTATCCAGATTGTAGAAAATTAGGCGGCACGGGAGATGTTACCAGTGTGTGGAATGCTTTCGCCCACCGGTTTGAACAAGTTGTCGGTGTGTATGGTAATCACGACACAGTAATAGAAGAGCAGTTAAACAAAAATGTTAATATTCTAGATTGTACTTCTGAAACCTTTATCGACCTAAAAATTGGTGGTATATCCGGCATTATTGGGCGAATAGACAGAAACCAGCGTAAGAGTGAAGAGCACTTCAAGAATGAATTGATAAAACTAATAACGAAGAAAAATGATATTAATGTACTGCATCAGGGGCCGATGATCCTGATAGTAGTCAGAAAGGAGAACCAATGATTAGGGAGTGTCTTGAAAATAAGGGCGCTGGGTTAGTGGTTTTTGGGCATTGTTATTGGAATAAGCCGTTAATAAGCATAGGAAATAACCAAGTTCTAAATGTTAATAATAAATTATTTTTATTCGAAGAAATACTGATATATAAGAAAATGTAAGGCTGTTTAGGTATTTTATTTTTACATAGATTTCTTAAGCAACTTTTTGATAAGTAAGTAATCATTCTATTTTTAGGTGAATGTTATTTTTGTATTTATATGGTAAGGTCAAGTTAAGTAGCTAAAATCAGTGTTATTATTAGGTTAATTTTCTTGAATGCATAACTAATATCAACTTATTAAAGTCGCTTTGCCTTGATAATAAAAAGATAGGCATATTTTCTTTATTGCACGGCTGGTATAGAGTATCAAGGCAAGTTTTCTTATTAATAATATAGTTAGATGTTCAAATCATGGGTAAGAATTTAATATGAGTGTACTTGAAGAAGCAAAGGAATCTCTTGAAAGAATGCAGAAATTCGATTGCGATTCCATGATAAGAGATGAAGACTTAGGCCGGCATTTTAATTTTTCGCAGGCAGTAGAGCCAGCACAAAAACTGGTAAGGCTTTATGGTCAAATATCATCTTCAGTACTTGATGATTTCCCTGAAGCCATAGTTACCCAAATTAAACAGCAAGCAGATGCAGATTTTAACCGATTTCAACAGGTATTAGATTTTGACCCAAAAGCAGCTAATGCTGCACAACTGAAAGATAATATCATTACTCAAATCACTAGTTCTTACGACGCTTCATTCCAAAAGATATATCCATTTATTTCTTATGGAGTCAGTAAATCAGTAGATTTCCAAAGGCTTGAAACAGAAGCTAGAGCAACTATTCAAGTTATTAATGACAATGCAAATGCACTAACTAAACAATTAGAAGAGCATCAGGGGCAAGCAAATCAAGTTCTCCAAGATATTCGAAAAGTAGCGGCTGAACAAGGTGTCTCACAGCAATCAATATACTTTAAGGAAGAATCTGAAGGTCATGAGATAATGGCTGAAGAATGGAGAGTAAGAACTATATGGTTATCAATTGCTCTTGGGTGTTTCGCATTTTTCAGTATTTTTATGCATAAAATTCCTTGGCTTAAACCAGAAGATATATTCCAAAATATTCAGTTAATAACCAGTAAAGGATTACTTTTTGCTGTCATTGCGTATATGCTATTTTTATCGGCGAGAAATTTCTTATCACATAAGCACAACTCCATTGTAAATAAGCATAGACAAAATGCCTTAATGACATACAGTGCTCTAGCTGATGCGGCAACTTCGGAGGAGGCAAAAGATATTGTTTTAAATCATGCGGCTTCTTGCATTTTTTCTCCCCAAGAAACAGGATATATTAAAAATGAAGGTAGCGGTAATAACAAATCCATTGTAGAGCTTTTACCGAAAACAACAATGAAGTTAAGCGAATAAAAAACTGCCCCTTTTTACGTCAACTGAAGCAGTCGTTCAAGCTGTAGGAAAACCTCAAAGCCATCAATTTATTAAAAATTATTATTTTTTACCTTATTGATATTAATGATGAAATTTTTCAGAAGAATTGATACTTTATAGGGAGAGAGGTTTTTCTACAGCCTCGTTATATTCTCACAGAACTTAAGGAATAATCGTGGCAAACGATGGAAAAGATTACGAGCAATTTGTAAAAAAACTTCAACAGGCATTGCTAGATTCTGAAAATTTAATAAGACAAAAGAATATAAGAATTGAAACAAACAAGAAACTTACGGATAACTGCGGAATTGAAAGAGAGTTCGACATTTATTGGGAATATGACCTTGCAGGAGTAACATACAAGACAGTTATTGAATGCAAAGATTACAAATCTAGAGTCTCTGTAGAAAAAATAGATGCCTTAATTGGTAAAACCAGAGATTTACCTGACGTAAAGGCGGTCTTTGCAACTAAGACTGGGTACCAATCAGGTGCAAAAAAGAAAGCCGAGTTTAACAAAATTGATTTACTCATTGCTCGTGAGGAATCAGAGGATGATTGGCAAGATTCTGAAGGAAATCCTTTTATAAAAGAAATTGCTATAAATATGGAGTTGGTTTCTGCGGCTAGAACAATAAGTTTTTCGCCTGAAATAGATGGTCACTGGGCTAAGGAACATACGGATCTGGATTTAAATAAGCCATTTAATCTAAATATGCGAAATGACTGCATTACTATAGAGAATTTAGATAAAGATGAAAAGCATACAATTCTTCAGATAGAAGAAAGTTTGGGGGCATCTCATCGTGGTGAATCAGGTGAATTTACCAAAAGAGAAGAGTTTGATAATGCTTATATCTACTGTGAAGATCTTAAGTTGAAATTGAGGGCTTATACAATTAGGTACTCTGTTTCACTTCCGATAAAAATGCCAATCAATATTGACTATTCAAAGGAGCTTGTAGGTGTTATTGAGTACCTTCATAAAGGTTCAAAGACGGCAATATTCTTAGATAAAGTAGTAAAAGATTGGCAGTAAAATAAATATAACAAAAAAATCAACAGCGACCACAAATAAGCGGTGTGATTTTGATAGTTCAGTTTTTTATTAAAGTTAATGCCACTTGGATAATTCTTTTATTATCATTTGTGGCCCGTTATTTTGGCGTTAGCTGATTAAGGAATTTAGCGTCGAATATATGATGAATATTAATTTTGATAAAATTGTTTATATTGACTCAGGGTTTATTTCCTAAAAATATGAAAAGGTAAAAAAAATTCACCCCAAAACTGAATTTACAAAAGTTGAAGGTATGAAAGCGGGAGCTTCTATACCTATCTTGAAAAACATCGCTTTCGCCCTTCGCTTATTTTGGTGTTATAAGATCTGTTCAACGAATACTTTCTACTAAATAAAATTACTATGGATGCAGTATGGAAATTAAGGATGCCGTTAATCTGGATGGGCAACTTGCCTATCTAAAGCCAAAAAGCAATACTTGGCAACCATTATCAAAAAGTTCTCTTTTACTGCTTAATGATCCTAGTGAAAATAAAGAAAGAACACTTAATGATGATGAGCAAAAGAAGTTAACGCAAACAAAACAGCATCTAAATGATATTCTTCTGAAATCCCTTCAGTTACCAAACTTATCATTTTTTGCTGGTAGTGGTACATCGTTGGCAGAAGTAAATGGGCCTAGTATGTGGGATCTTTGGTGTAAATCAATGTGGACTGATCCCGCCTTAACGAAAGATGATCCCCTCTTTCAAGTTATCGCTCCTGAAGCCAAAGATGTTATGGCTAAAGTTAAATACACAGAAGAAACCAATCCAAATATTGAGCATTTTTTGTCTCAATGTGATGCATACCTTCTTTTTAATGAAGATAATGACGTTCAAACCTTTATTAATAAAGTGAAGGTAATAATATTGCACGAATGCTCATCATTTATAGACTTACCAGCTAGTGATATATCTGCTTACGAAAACCTTTTACAAAAACTAGCCCGCCGTCGCGTGAGAGACCCGCGTCTAAAAGTTTTTACAACAAATTATGATATGTGTTTTGAAACAGCTGCCTCTAATTTAGGGATGATGGTTGTAGATGGTTTTTCTTACACTAGAAAACGTCGATTTGATGGGAGTTATTTTAATTATGATGTTGTAAGAAGAGAGAGTGATAGCCATGAATTTGTCGAAGGTGTCATGCATTTATATAAGCTGCATGGCTCTGTGAGCTGGGAGAGGAATGGCGGTGATGTCGTTGAATCCAGTTCCCCTACACCTGAAAAAGCGGTCTTAATTTATCCTGCTAAAGGAAAATATCAACAGGCATTTATTCAGCCTCATTTGGAGTTACTGTCTCGATTTCTAGAATCACTTAGAAAGCCCAATACATGTTTGATTATGGCAGGTTTCGGGTTTAACGATGATCACTTGTCTGAACCGGTTATTTCAGCAATTAAGTCTAATCCTAGTTTAAAGCTAATTATTGCTGATTATAAAGCTGCGTCACATATCAACAGCCCATCCGAAGCAACCAGCCGATATTGGACTGACCTTGCACAACTTGCTTATCAAGGTTACGACATTCATTTTATTAATGGTTCATTTTCAGATTTTGTTTCCATAATCCCTCATTTGAGAGCGCTTACACCTGCTGAGCAGCTAGCTAAAGCCGTAAAACAAGCAGGTAAATAATTATGAGCTTTGATTTACTTTTTACTGAGTCTGGAATTTTACGAAATGAATTAAAAGTCGGAGTAGTCTCAACTGTAACTGCTCAAGGTATTAAGATTAACCTTGCACATGCTGGAGATGCCAGCGGAAGTTATATTGATGGTGCTCGGTATGGGCGAGGAGAAGTGGGAGAGCTTCTTCTCATTGAAGGTCAACAAAGCATATCTTTAGGCCGACTTACTGAGGTCTCCCTACCTGATCGAGATAGATCGGAATTATCACAAGATTTTAATGGTACAAATCAACTTGATGCTATTGGATTTGTTCAATTGTTAGGCTCAATTAATATTGAACATTTAAAAGTTCAAGCGGGAATCAGCTCATATCCTCGCTTGGGTGATAGGGTATTCTCTGCACCTAGCGAATTTATTAGTGCTCTACCTGAATTAATGAATGGTGGGGTTACTGCTGAAAGTAGTTCGCCAATCACTATAGAACTAGGTGAGGTGACTGGTGAAACAGGAAGTAAGATTCGTGTCACACCGGAAAAACTTTTCGGTAGACATTGTGCAATATTGGGTTCGACTGGCGGAGGAAAAAGTTGGACCACAGCAAAAATAATTGAAGAATGCGCCAGATACAAAAACTCAAAAGTAATACTTATAGATGCGACAAGTGAGTATCGTTCTTTAAGCATTAGTTATACTGAACATTTTCACTTGGGTAGCCCTATTCATAGAAGTGAGGAATCTAAAGAGGTTTGCATCCCGCCTACAGATTTTATTGAATCTGACTTTATTGCTATGTTTGACCCAGCAGGTAAAGTGCAAGGACCTAAACTAAGAGAAGCGATTAAAAGTTTAAGGTTGGCGAAGTTAAATCCTCACATCTTTCCAGAAGGGTATGTTCCTAAGGTTAGACAATCTAAAGGTAACTACCGAGTTGCTATGAACACAAATGGCAGCGCACAATTAGTCGATGATCCATCTCAACCTTTTGATACTTCAATGTTGATAAAGCAAATACAAGAAGAATGTTGTCAGCCTGATTATAATGGTGTAGGAAAGTGGGGTAACGAAGATGGTAATGCTGTTTCCTTTTGTTCCTCTCTTTTTACTCGAATATTGGGTGTTCTACATTCCGATTCACTTAAATCAGTTTTCAGAGCAAAAGCTGATACAGAAAGCTTAGGGGGTGTATTTGACAACTTTTTTAAAGGTGATAAAAAGGTATTGAGGCTATGTTTAAGTGATGTTAGCTACCAGTTTTATGCAAGAGAAGTCTTGGCGAATGTTATTGGGAGAAAACTACTTTCACTAGCGAGGAATGAACATTTTAGAAATAAACCTGTTTTGGCTATAGTGGACGAAGCACATAATTTCCTAGGTAAAAGAATAGGTGCAGAGGATCACTCAACTAAGCTAGATTCATTTGAAATTATAGCTAAAGAAGGCCGTAAATACGGTTTAAATATTTGTTTGGCCACTCAGAGGCCAAGAGATATTACAGAAGGTGTGCTGAGTCAAATGGGAACTTTGTTAGTTCATCGCTTAACCAATGATCGTGATAGGGAGGTTGTAGAAAGGGCGTGCGGTGAGATCGACCGTTCTGCTGCGTCATTTTTGCCAAATTTGAAGCAAGGTGAAGTGGCATTAGTGGGAGTAGATTTCCCAATTCCCATGACTATTCAAATCGATAAACCGATGTATCCTCCAAAATCTGATGGACCAAGTTTTCAGAAAATTTGGTGTTAATTTAAATAGTACAATTAATTCGTATAACAAAGCGGTGACTGGTGCCTTGTTACCGCATCGCGTAATCGACTAAAGGAAGAAATGTACTTGGAATAATTACTTAACTCACCAATATCTATTTACCTAGATGAGTTTTATAAGACTTTACTTTCTGTGTCAGGGGTATTGTTTGATGAGTTGTTTAGACAATAATCACATAATAAGTGACTATGGTGTCAAATAGAAATTATTTAGCATAATCAACTTGTCATTTATAGGCGGACTGATATGGTTTATTTATCCTAATTCACTGTTTGATCGACAATGGTATTTGCAAGTTTTAATTGGGTGGTTTGAGCTTCGTTGAGGCGAGCTTTTAGTTGGTCGCATAGGGTCATGAGTTTATCGACTTTTTTTACTATGCGGTGCTGCTCATCTAAAGGAGGTATAGGTAAAACAGTTAGTGATATTTTTCCTACATTTAGGTTTGGCTGCGCTCCCCCAGCTGAATGACTCCTTAACTCTTTATATGCTTTTTGGAAATACAGTTTCGTATATTTTCGATGACCAGCAGATTTATCAATTAAACGTATTGCGGCACACGCTTGATTAGTACCAGCGTCGATCATTAATTCAGTTATTTGACCTCTTGTTTTGCCTTGACCATACATTGCGACAATAAGTGTACCAGCTGGATAAATGGAAACATTAGTTTCTTTTATAGCTTTTGGTGATATTTTTTCTTTTGTTTCAAAAATAAAATCACCACCTGTTTCACCGCTTGTTACCCAGTTGATATCAGCAGGATTATAATATTCAGGGGTTGCTCTTGAAGGCGTAGATCCAGTACCTACAATCGTAAATTCAGCAATACGCTCCCACTCCCATCCATTCGGCAATTCAAACAGCTTTTCATCATCGCTAATTACAGGTAACGGCTTTTGTTTTTTTATTTTTTTATCTTTAATTAACTGCTCTTTTTCAGCGGCTATTTTTTCCAGTAATACGGATGCGGGTTCGTCGTTGGGGTTTTGTGGGATGAGTTTTCCCATGACGGCGAGTTGTAAGACGGTTTGTTTTAGCTGGTCGATGCTGTGTTCTGTGGTGAACAGGGTGTCGAAGTGTTCGGCGATTCTTGCCCAATTTTGATTGAATTCGGCTGGAGTTTCGCTGTTACTTAGTGTGGCTAGTAGGGATTCAACTAAGGTTTTATGGGCGGTGATGCTGTCTTCGGTTTGATGTTCTAATTGATCACATAAGCCCATTAGTTCATCGACTTTTTCGACAATGCGGCATTGTTCGGCTAGTGGTGCTATAGGTACAAGGAATTTACCTAAATCTGCTGCTGATAGATTTGGTTGAGCAGTCCCGTTATCGTAAGTTCTAATCATTGCTGATGCTAGAGGGCTAGCAAAATAATTAAGCATCAATTTAGAACTTATCATTTTAAAAAAACGAATAATAATAAGCGAAGATGCGATTGCTCCATTATGAAAATCCTCGACCAATGCGGCTTTACCTAGTGATCCACGAAGGCAATATAAAATATCACCATTAATAAACTTTCCACTTCTTAACAGTTCAAAACGTTCTGAAGTTATAAAAGTCATTGCATTTTTATCAACTCTTCCCCCTTGCAAATGACCAGCATTTACAAAAGGTATACCTGATTCAACAAGAAGTGATTTATTTGGGTAGTTTTTGCTTCGATCCCCATTTTCCAATATACATAAGTCGGATAGGTAATCCCACTCCCAACCACTTGGAAGTATGAACGGCTTTTTATCTTCCCCAATCTCAGGCAACACCTTAGGTTTCTTGATTTTTTTGTCTTTAATTAACTGAGCTTTTTCAGCTACTATTTTTTCCAATAATACCGATGCAGGTTCATCATTAGGATCTTGCGGTACTAGCTTTCCACGTACTGCTAACTCTAAAATCAGCTCCCGTAGTTTTTTAATGCCTGTCAGTTCTATTTTTTTATTACTACCACGTCCAGTTGCCGAGCGTTTTTTAATCGCAGTCGTCCAAACATCAATGTTTTCCGTTATCAGCAAGTGAGCATCAGACATTATTCGCCTCCAGCTAAGGCAGTCGAAAGAATCCCTTTTAACTGATCACGCAAAGCCTGAATATCAGCTTGTTGTTTGCTATAGTCACTGAGTAATTCTTCTGGGTCATGGTTGATGACTTCACCGACATGCGGGTTTTTAATATCCAGATTAAAATTGCGTTCGATAATCTCATTAATACTGACTTTCCAGGCTTGTTCAGTTTCTACTCGTTTGGCAAAGCCATCGGCTTCATCGCCCCACCAGTCAATTTCTGTTTGAAATTCTTCAAACTTCATTGGTTTGGTTTTATTATAATTTTTTACGCCTTCTGGGTAAGGGTGTTCGTAATACCAGATGTTTTCAGTGGGCTTGCCTTTGGTGAAAAATAAGATATTGGTTTTAATGCCGGTGTAAGGCGCAAATACGCCATTAGGTAAACGTACAATGGTGTGTAAATTACATTCTTCGGTGAGTAACTTTTTAATTTTGGTTTTTACGCCTTCACCAAATAAAGTGCCATCAGGTAACACCACCGCGGCACGCCCCCCGTCTTTTAACACTTCAATAATCAGTTGTAAGAATAAATCAGCGGTTTCACGGGTACGGTATTCGGTAGGAAAGTTTTTTTCTATGCCATCTTCTTCGGTGCCGCCAAAGGGTGGATTCGTGACAATGACATCGAGTTCATCATCCCAATTGGACAGCGGCTTGCTTAGGGTATTGCCATGTTTGATTTGTACAGGGACTTCAATGCCATGTAAAAGCATATTGGTGGTGCAAAGCAAATGCGGTAATTGCTTTTTTTCTACGCCATGAATTTGCTTTTGTAAGATGGGTAAGTCGGTGCTGGACTTGTTAATATAATGTTTTTTTACATGTTCAAAGGAGCAGGCCAAGAAACCACCTGTACCGCAAGCAGGGTCCATAATGCTTTCACCCAGCTTAGGGTCTATGCGGTTTACCATAAAGCTTGTCACTGCTCTGGGGGTGTAAAACTCGCCCGCGTTGCCCGCACTCTGTAGGTCTTTTAAGATTTGTTCGTAAAGATCACCAAATAAATGCCGCTCTTGTGAATCGGTAAAGTCAATTTCATTCAGCTTGTTAATCACTTGGCGTAATAGCGTGCCGTTTTTCATGTAATTAAAGGCATCACTAAACGATTCTTTAACCACAAAACCGCGTGG
>ENA-OSET01001705-OSET01001705.1-sediment-metagenome-genome-assembly--contig:-NODE-1705-length-22422-cov-4.607474_pt1 | contig 22422 bp, 21 predicted proteins | sample MGYA00237882_ERZ534229 | MGnify/ENA primary metagenome ERZ534229 (study PRJEB26408, sample SAMN06266212) | sediment metagenome | isolation source: Hudson Canyon methane seep mesocosm | place... | reverse complement strand
TTCGAACAGAAGGACCCTTTGATACGACTACTTCGTAATAGTGGTATGGGTTGGGTCAATGGCCAGTCAATAATCAAGAATAAAATAATGAAGCTCGCAATGGGTATATCGGGTAGTTGAGACGAAAAGCTTGTTTTAATAATAAGTAACCTACGAATAAGTAGATGTTCACCTCGATAGCTTTCCATACAACGGGACCACAACTACTTGCGAGTCTTTATGGCAGGGCGTTCCGACGGTTACTCTTGGTGGAAAGACTCATCGTTCGAGAGTAGGGGTCAGCATATTGTCGCAGGTGGGGTTAGATGAGTTTATCGCGTATGACGAGCAAGGTTATGTTGATCTCGCAGTTGAATTGGCTAAGGACTTAAATAAACTTTCTGCCCTAAGAGCAGGTATGCGCAAGAGACTTCAGAAAAGTAAACTGTTAAACGCACAACTATTTATGGAGGAGTTTGAAGCTGAAATGCTGAAACTTGTTTAGTTGTATTTTTAGTTAGTGTTTAAATAACTTAGCGAGTAATACGGGGACGGCGGTTTCTACTCTCAAAATTCTGGGCCCTAAATTAATACCTTCGAATCCAAGTGATTTTATTTTATCTACTTCATACGTTGTGAAACCGCCTTCTGGTCCTATTACCAAGGTGGTTTTTGTGTTGTCGGTGCCAAGAGGGCAATCATTGTCCTCATTTGGATGAGCCAAAAGCTTTCGCGAACCATTCGAAATGGTCGGTAGCTCATCCTCTACAAAGGGTTTAAAGCGCTTTCTTAGGTGAATATTTGGCAGCATAGTATCTTTAGCCTGCTCTAGGCCTAACACACAATTATCTAAGATTTTATCGTCGTTCAGCCATGGACTTTGCCAGAAACTTTTTTCCACTTTCCAAGAATGAATAAAGTATAGATCCTTGACTCCCATGGTACTGATAGTTTGGAGTATTCGCTTAAGCATCTTCGGGCGAGGCAGGCCTATAATAAGCGTGACAGGCAGAGCTGGAGGGGGCTGCGAGTGCCAATGTATTTGCAGTTTGATCTTATCTTTTTCTATGACTGTTATTTTTCCTGATCCCAAAGCGCCATCGACTAAGCCGATGTTAACTGAATCTCCTATTTTAGCTTCGAGTACACTTTCAACATGTTTGAGCTGTCTACCTGAGATTTCAGCAATATCTTCAGAGAGCATGTTGCTGGGAAATAGTAATAGAATATTCATTGATTCTGACTTTACTCAGCGTTTTCTGCAGATTGTTTTTCGACTAGTTTTGAGAATAAAATGCCCATTTCGAATAGTGCCCACATAGGTACAGCAAGTAAGGTTTGAGAAATAATATCCGGCGGGGTTAGTAGCATTCCGACAACAAAGCATCCGACGACTATGTAGGGGCGCTTTTCTCTTAAACTTGTCGTGTTGGTTATGCCAGCTGCCACAAGGATAATTGTGGCTATTGGTATTTCAAATGCGAGACCAAATGCAAAAAATAATTTAAGTACGAAATCCAAATAGCGACTAATGTCGGTCATCATTGTGACGCCCTCAGGTCCAGCGCTGGTAAAAAAACCAAAAACCAGGGGGAAGACAACAAAGTAAGCGAACGCCATGCCTAAATAAAATAAGACAATGCTCGAAAGTAATAGAGGAATGGCTAATTTTTTTTCTTGTTGATAAAGCGCTGGAGCAACAAAGCCCCATATTTGAAAGAGCACATAGGGCATGGTAATGAATACAGAGCACATTAAGGTCAATTTGAAGGGTGTGAAGAATGGAGACGTTACATCGGTGGCGATCATTGATGCACCAGCAGGTAAGAATGTGCGTAAAGGTTCTGAAATTATCAGATACAGGTCATTGGCAAAGTAGTACAAACCACAGAATACGATGAGAATGGCGACTACTGCTCGCAGTAGCCGAGTTCTAAGTTCGACTAAGTGTTGAATAAGCGGCTGAGCTTTGTCGGCAATAGATGGGTTCGCTTCGACTTTTTCAGAGCTGGCTTTCGTTTTTTTCATCACTATTCTTGGAGGCGGTTGATTCGGAATCTAGAAATGGTTTGTCTTGTTCATCTCGTGGTATTGGCTCGTATTCCTGTGCTTCACGCAGCGCATTTTTAACTGTAGCTTGAATATTGCGAGCATCTTCGTTGATATTTAGGCTTTCACCCTGCTTTTTTAACTCCGCTCGTAACTCATCAATTTCAATTTGACGATCTACTTCTTTAGTGAATTGGCTAACCATTTTTTTTGCTTTTCCAATCCATTTACCTACGGTTCTGGCGGCGACAGGCAACCTTTCAGGCCCTAAAACCAAAAGTCCGATAATGCTAACTAGAATAAGCTCCAAAAAACCGATATCGAACACAGCTTGTTATTTACTCCGTACTGGCTTTAGGTGTCATTATTTGTTTTTGTCGTTTTCTTGGCTTGCATCCACTTTTTCGGCTTTACCCTCTATGATATCTGACTCCTTCTTTTCCAAGGGCTTGGCGTCTTCATCCTTCATTGCTTTCTTGAAACCCTTAACTGCGCCGCCTAAATCGCCCCCCATATTACGAAGTTTTTTTGTACCAAATATAAGCGCTACGATCACTAAAATGATCAATAACTGCATTGGACTAATACCCATAGGTTTCTCCTAATTTACTTTGATCTTGAAGCTTTTTCATCGAGACCGGATAGGTTGAATCTGCCCTGAAGCTCTTGCAGCACGTCTTCAGCGCTTAGGTCTAAATGAGAAAGCATAACTAAACTATGGAACCACAAATCTGCGGTTTCACCTACCAGCGCCTTTTTGGTTTCGGCGTTTGTCGCATCTTTTGCTGCAAGAATAGTTTCGGTACATTCTTCGCCAACTTTTTCCAGAATCTTATTGAGCCCCTTCTCATGAAGGCTTGCTACGTAAGAGCTATCTGGAGAAGCATTTTTTCTTTCTGCCAAAACAGAAGTAAGCTCAGCGAGTACGTTGGACATGTTATATCTCTATTTCTTTCGAATTATATAGTAAGCGCCAAATAAAAACGGTGCTAGTGTTTTCAAGTCGGGCTTGGTTGATATGAGACCTTCAAGCCATTCTGCTAGCCCTGGTTGAGAGATCGCCAGGCCCAATACAATGAACATAGCGCCTATAATATAATCTTTCGAAGCGGAATGCTGGTGTTTTATCTCTTCTTGAAGAGATAGTATTTGGTGTTCACGTTGCTTGCTGAATGAATCTAAATTTTTCACCTGGTTCATCGCATCAAATACCAATCTGGGTATTTCGGGGGATTGTTCTAACCATTCAGGAAAATGTTGTTTTACATTTTTCCATACGCCGGGAGGGGCTATTCGTTGTTTCATCCAATTTTCTAGATAAGGTTGGGCTGTGTTCCATAAATCTAAATCGGGGTGAAGTTGTCTGCCGAGCCCTTCTATATTCAACAAGGTCTTTTGTAGCAATATGAGTTGAGGTTGAACTTCCATGTTAAATCTGCGTGCGGTTTGGAATAACCGCAAAAGAAATTGCCCAAAGGAGATGTCCTTCAGGGGCTTTTCAAAAATGGGTTCGCATACGGTTCTTATCGCGGATTCAAACTCATCTACTCTAGTGCTTTCGGGAACCCAGCCAGAAGAAACATGGAGCTCAGCGACGAGCTTGTAGTCACGTTTGAAGAATGCGAGTAAGTTCCTGGCCAGGTAGTTTTGATCTTCTTGAGTCAATGTACCAACAATGCCGAAGTCTATGGCAATGTACTGAGGGTTATGCGTATTTTTCTCGGCAACAAAAATATTCCCGGGGTGCATATCTGCATGAAAGAAACTGTCTCGAAACACTTGCGTAAAAAATATCTCTACTCCTCTTTCTGCGAGCAGTTTAAGGTTAACGCCTGACGAGCGAATCTGGTCAATGTCCGTGACCGGGGTGCCATATATGCGTTCCATCACCAGGATATTCTTGTTGGTGTAGTCCCAGAAAATTTCAGGAATGTAGATGAGCTCAGAATTTTGAAAATTACGTCTCAATTGTGATGCGTTTGCTGCTTCCCGCTGAAGGTCGAGTTCATCATAAATTGTTTTTTGATAATCGGTGACTATCTGAATCGGATGAAGTCTCTTTCCGTCACTCCAATAACGCTCTAGCAAATTTGCGAAAATCAACATTAGCGCAATATCTTGCTTGATAGTGGTTTGAATATTAGGTCTTATCACCTTTACAACAACGTCTTTGCCGTTTGGAAGTGTGGCGCTGTGGACCTGAGCGATAGATGCTGATGCCAACGGTTGAATGTCGAAATCTGAAAAGAGTTGATTTGTGCTTTTGTTTAATGATTTTTCGACAATTTGTCTCGCTTCTTCTCCTGAAAAGGGGCTGACATTGTCCTGTAAGTGTTTAAGCTCATCAGCAATATCGTCGGGTAGTAGGTCCCTACGGGTTGACAGTATTTGTCCGAATTTGATGAATATTGGTCCAAGTGTTTCAAGCGCTAAACGAATTCGTTCTCCTCTTGATAATTTTGGTTTTGGAAAAAAGTGCCAAGGAGCCAGAAGAAACAAGATTCTTGCCGAAACAGGTAAGTGTGTCAGAGGTATGAACTCGTCTATTCTATAACGACTAACAACCCAAAGAATGACGAATAGCCGTCTAAGCTTTGCAAGCATAAAAATTTTGGACACAGATAATAATTCCGGCTATTTGGTTTCTAACGCACTCAAACGATGTTTGATTTTTTGTTCGAGATTTTTCGTTGCTTGATAAAGCTGATCTATGGCTGCGAACTGTTTGCGGCCTGCAGCTTTCGTTGGAATCAAGCGGACTTCGTATTTAATAAATTCTTCGACATCTCTAATAAAGGATTGGCCAAACATCTTACCCCAGGAGAGTGTATTCCTGATGGACTTACCGAGCATATGTGCAGGGATGTCACCTACTATCGTTGCCAATAGCCCCTCCCAATCTATATTTGTAGAGTTAAGGAGCGACTGAATTTGTTGAATACGCACTGAGTCTCCAGACAGTTCTACTGCTTTGGTACGAAGTAGTAGATCTCGTTGTCTAGAGCTTGCGAGTTTAATTAGAGGTAACGCAGCACCAGAAATCTGTACGGAGGAATTTTCTTGTTTAGGTAAATAAGTGACTTGGTACTGTTCATCAACCAAGCTAACACCTAAAAAAAATGACTGCTTGGTAGAAGTGACAAAAATTTGAAGTATGCAGCCAGAAAGTCTTCTCAAATGCTTTTGAGAGCTTGGGGACATTGTGAGTGTCGTGTTAATTGCTTTTTCGATATCTGGGGTGAGTTTTTTCAAGGTAGAAGAATTAGCTAGGCTCATTGTGCGTACACCTTGGTAGTCGTTTGATCATGTTATTTGTCATTGAATCCAAAATGAAACGAAGTTGCGTAGGTGCTCGAATCGTATATCGACTCGTTGTTCATGGGCTATAATATACCACATAACTCTAGATCAACGGTCAAAGCGTATTCTAACCTCTGTTATCAGGGAAGACTATACAGAATTGCCTTAATACAGCAGGAAGTTTTATGAGAAGTGGTATAGGGTTAAAATAGAATTATTTGTCGTAATAAAATAACGAGATGTAGTATGGCTGTTATAAAAATGAGCAGGAGGCATACGCTTTCTGATGAGCAAGCCAAAACCTTGGCGGAAGAAGTAATAGAAGACTTAGCAACAGAGTTTGGCGTCAAATATAACTGGGATGACAATGTTGCGAAGTTCAAAGGCGCCGGTGCAAAAGGGCGAATGGCCTTGAGTGCAGGACAAGTAGACCTTAAGTTAGAATTGGGTTTTCTATTATTGCCATTCAAAACAAAAATTGAAGCTTCAATGACGCGTCGGCTAGACGAGTTTCTGTCATCGTAAGTAACCATCCATATATAGGCGATATTCATGTCGGGTTCAGACGTACCTAATACTATTTCACTTACTAAATTTATATCTAAATTACCGGTATTTCTAACGGGTACCCCCAAGCGTGTCAAAGGGATGTACTTGGCGAATCGAAAGTCAGGAGATCACGCAGTAGGGCTAGGCGTTTGCCTAGAGAAAGCATGTAAGAGTAATCCTACCGGAGTGGCATTGATATATCAGGATAGGGAGTATAGTTACGCCCGTTTCAATGCATGGGTGAATAGAATAGTCTATAGCCTTGCTGCTATGGGAACCAAGAAGGGGGATGTTGTCGCTATTCTTGTTGAGAACCGCCCTGAATTGCTTGCCTGTATCGCCGCCATAGCTAAGTTGGGAGCTGTTTCAGCATTGTTAAATACATCTCAGCGTGGAGCGGTTTTGAAGCACAGTGTCGAGCTAGTCTCTCCATCGAGAATTATCGTGGGAGAAGAGCTGTTTGACGCGTGTGAGAAGATCTCTGAATGTTTGCCGAACGATTGGAATAGCCGTTTATATTTGCCCGATAGTGACACGTCGTCAGTAAAGTGTGAAAGCTCGAAAATTCCCGAAGGGTGGTGTGATTTTGCCGCAGATATTGCTAAACAGCACAACGAAAATCCTCGTTATACTAATCGAGCGCGCGGCGGTGAAGCGTTTTGCTATTTCTATACTTCTGGGACCACAGGGTTGCCGAAGGCGGCTATTTTAACTCACGGCAGATTTATGAAAGCGTATGGTGGCGTTGGCTTGGCTTGTTTGCAGCTTAAACCGTCAGATAGGGCATATGTTACTTTGCCATTTTATCACGGGACTGCATTGGTGATTGCTTGGGGGAGTGTGATCTCTGGGTCTGCAGGATTAGTGATGGCGCGTAAATTTTCTGCGAGTCAATTTTGGCCTGAGATCCAGCGAACTAAAGCGACGGCTATTTGTTATGTGGGCGAACTTTGCCGTTATCTGCTTGCTCTCCCTCCTTCTCCCGATGACAAAAAACATCGGGTGCATACAATGTTTGGTAATGGTCTTCGGCCCAATTTATGGACAGGATTTAAGGAGAGGTTCGGTATTGAGCGGGTGATGGAATTTTACGGGTCTAGTGAGGGTAATGTTGGTTTTCTAAATATATTCAATCACGACTGTACTGTTGGTTTTACTACGGTTCCTTATGCCATCGTTGAGTATGACCTTGAAGAATCGAAAGTGGTTAGAGGTAGGGATGGCTTTCTCAAAAAGGTTAGAAAAGGCGAGTCGGGGTTGCTTCTAGGCGAAATAACAGACAAGAGCCCGTTTGATGGTTATACGGACCCTGAAAAAACAGAGAAAACAATTTTGAGGAACGTCCTAAAAATGGGCGATGCATGGTTTAATACCGGTGACTTGATGAGAGATCAGGGTTTCAATCATGCACAATTTGTTGATCGATTAGGAGACACTTATAGGTGGAAGGGGGAGAATGTGTCTACAACGGAGGTCGAAAATAGCTTGAACTTGATTGACCAGATACTTGATGTTGTTTCCTATGGAGTAGAAATACCAAACACAAACGGACGAGCTGGGATGGTGTCGATCAGATTGAAAAATGGCGAGGTTTTTGATCCTGACTTGTTTTACAAGCATTCGATTGAAAACCTTCCCCACTATGCTGTTCCTGTTTTTTTGCGTATTTCATCCCATATGGAGACAACGGGAACATTCAAATATAAGAAAACCGACCTAAAAAAAGCGTCTTTTGATTTGAGCATTGTAGATGATCCTGTTTGGGTGAAATTGCCGGGTGAAGCAAAATATCAGGCTTTAAATTCGAAGCTAGAAGCGAAAATGATTCGAGGTGATATTCGTTTTTAAGCTAATGAACCAAGAATGTCTATAAGCTTATAGAGAAAGTCCAAAGTCAAAGGGAGATGAATCTGTTTCGAAAATGCTGAAGAGCAGTTCTTGCTCTTTCGTCTTGATCGCCTCCATTAATGAGCTCACCTTTTTCATGCTATGAAAAGAAGAAAAACCTGTCATAAGGAAATTATGTAGAGTGCCTAAGCCTGCTTTTTTAGCTGGGTTTTCCATCATTTTTATGGAAAAGTGGATGATTGAGCTCCTGGCATACTTATCTAATTTTTGGCCTAGTTCAGACGTAAGGTTGATTTGTCTTAGTCTGTCTTTCTTGTTTTCGCATGCGCGATAGGCGTTGCAATAATTTAGTTCATTGATTTTGCATTGCGTTAGAGGGTCAAAAATCTTCTCGCAAAGCTTTTCGTCTAGATCTTGTGTTAGGTGATTCAGTTCTACTAAAAGGCTGGTGATATCCAGAATATTCTTAGGCAAATATTTAACCATTTTTGGAAATATTCTTTCTAGGTCGCTGTCTCGCTGGCTGAAATCCTGGGCTGAATATAAGTCTGAGAATAGAAAATGAAGTCCTGCTGAGTATTCAGGTAATTGGTATAAGTTTTTGTGAGTGTGTTTTAAGCGGGCACTTTGCCAGCTTGTGAGTGTGGTTAATTGTTTTTTGAGAATAATGGGTCTTGGGTTGTTCCTGAATTCATGATATTTAATCATGGCTGTTTTCAGTCGTAAGGCTTCTGCGCTTGGTGTTGGCGTGGTTTGGATTCTAGTAAAATACATCGAGAGTACTGTTAAGCGGGACACTTGGGTATTCTAATAAAGGCGAGGGGATAGCGCGAGGTTTAATTGGGCAAAGGTCGCTTCAAGACGAAAATTGGTGCTGGTTCAAAAGAATGCCGTAAATTGACTAGGCTACAGCGCTGGCCTTTCTAGTTTTTTTTTGCAGGGAGTTATTGGCGGAGGTCAATGGGATGGTATCCAAGCTTGGTACCCATTTTTGATGGTCAAGAGTAATGAAGTGGCTAAGTGCATCGGTTTCAATGATACGAACGCAATTCGGGCTGTGTTCTGCGCTTTTAAGCATCAGGTCTCTATCAAGAATTCGATCTAGCTTTGGAATAAGGAACGTGCCATGTTTAATTTTTTCGTATACCGAATAATCTGCTCTATCCATCCACGCAAATAGATTTTCTATATTTCGAACAATTGTCAGGTGATCCTTGGTTGCGCTGAACATCTTGTTCAATAATTGCTTTTTGCGCTCGTTAGATTTTCCGAAGAACATCTGTCCATATGATGAGGAGGGGGTGCTGTTTATTAGTCGTACGATCCATGGCCACATGCCGTGACTGACGGGTTCAAGCATGGTGGATACAAGAGGGTGGGTCTTTCCGCCCGGAAGGGCTGGTGCTTCGAGAATTAGCTCAACGTTCTCAAATAATTCGGGGCGTTGGTTTACAGCTTCTAAAATGACGGCGCCGCCACGAGAGTGTCCGTGGATTCGAATATTATTGGTGCTTGGCAGGTTTTCTAAGGCTTGATTCAGTATGCATGCGTCGTATTCAATTGTCGCTTCAAGGTACTTTATCGGTACTTCCCATTGTGCTGGTTCTGGAATGGGGCCGCTTACCGGAACGTGGTAATTGCTGCAGGTTAAAAGCACTAATTCTGTAGAAGAGTCATTATAAAGCTGTGTGAAATAGCAATGATTTTCGAGAAAACCGTGTATACCAATTACAGTATGAGTCGCTTTACTACTATGGCTTCGAATACTAACGGCACCCTTGCCGACGGTAAAAACCTTTCCAGAGAACATTTCGGTGTAACTTTGTTCAATAGGCTTAATTAGTTTTCTAGCATGAACGGCTTGCATTGTCAGTCTCCTAACTTATTTCACAGCGTTTTTGATTGAATAGCGCTGTTTTTTCTTCGCTTATTTTAGAGTTTGCTTACGTAACCATACAATTTTTAGACTATTTAACGATAAGTATACCTTGCTATGAGGCAGTTGGAATAAAAATTTGTTTAGCTTATGGGTGGAACTTAAATTTCTATTTCAATATCACGCGTAAGTCTATGAAATAATTATGGCAGAAAGCCCAAAAATAGGGTGTTAAAAATTGTAATTTTTGTTATCTTTTATATGTGCATGTAACACTGAGTCGAAGGCCTGGTCTGAATGTTCCCGCGATAATAAAAATTCTGTTATCTTAGGCTCTTCTTATTTACTCAAGTTCACACAATATCACTACTTTCCTTGATAAAAATAATGAAATGGAGTCATGTATGAATGATGGATATTCTACGCCTATAAATGGTGCTGATACGGCTTGGTTGAGAATGGATTCCCCAACCAATCTGATGGTAATAAATGCAATGCTATTTACAGAGCGTATGCGCTTTGAAGATTTTAAACACACCATATTAAATCGCTTCTTGTTATTTCCGCGTTTTGTCACTCGGCCAGTTTTTCGTTCTGGGCAGTATTTTTGGGAAAAAGATCCTTACTTCGATATAGACAATCATGTTAAACGGATAGCGCTTCCTGGAAGCGCAAACAAGAAAGAACTCCAAGCCTATGTAGCCGATCAAGTTAGTATTTCATTTGATGCAAATAAGCCCCTTTGGCAGCTGATATTTGTGGATAACTATCAAGGTGGTAACGCGGTTATACTAAGAGTTCATCATAGTTATGCAGATGGTTTAGCATTAATTTCAGTATTCCAATCAATTACCGACACGAGCTCAAATGTTTCGCGATTTACGCAAACGGCTGCAAATTCTGAGGTTGTTGAAGAGAACGATGAGTCTATTGAGGTTCATCAAGAGGTTAACTATGAGTGGCCGCGCTATCAAAAAGCGGTAGATAAAGCGCTACATCGATTTGATCGTTATTCATCAATAGCAAAAAAGATTTCATCCGAAGGTGTTCAGGTCTTTAAGGATCAAGATGCTTTGCGTGATTTGTTTGGTGATGGGGTTAAAGCGGCGACTGAATTGGCGCAATTGGCAACCATGCCAGCTGACCCCAAAGAAGTATTGAAAGGACGGTTAGGGGTTAGAAAAACCTGCGCCTGGTCTGACCCTATTAGTTTCGATAAGTTTCATGGCATCGCTAAAGTTGTCGGGTGTAAAATTAATGACTTGCTACTGTCTTGCGTCGCTGGTGCATTTAGAGAGGAGCTAATACAAGCAGGGCAGGAGGTTGATGGAAAAACGATTCATGTCACACTACCGGTGAATCTTCGTCCTGAAGAAGAAATGAAAGTAGGAGGAGGGTTAGAAGAGTTAGGTAATTATTTTGGTACGGTCTTTGTACCACTGCCTGTTGGAATAGAGAACCCACTTGAGAGAGTGTATAAAATTAAGCATGATATGATTGCATTGAAGCAATCTCTTCAACCAGCTTTATCTTTTGGTATATTATACGCATCCGGAATGATGCCCAAAACAATTCAAAAAACATTACTTGAAAGCTTTGGAAATAAAACTACTGCAGTATTATCAAATGTGCCCGGCTCTAAACAAACGCGTTATTTAGCTGGGGCTAAAATTAAAGAGCAAATGTTCTGGGTTCCTCAGACTGGAGACTTGGGTTTAGGCTTAAGTATTATGAGCTATGCTGGCCAGATACAGTTTGGTTTAGTAGGTGATGCGAAATTATTTCCTCACCCTGAACGTATTGTGAATCGTTTTATAGCTCAAATTGAAATGCATCGTACCGACATAGTTGCAAGCTATATAGAAGATTTGGTTCAACCCACAATGGCATCTTGATAAGTTGTCATGTACCAGTGATATGAAGTGTTGCGGAAATAAATGACAGAAGATCTTCAGAATATAAGCTCAAAATTGAATTTAGAGACAGCTAAAGCACCTTGGCGTGAGTTACAGCCATTTTTTGCTCAAGGGCTTGTTCTTCATGTTTCCTCTTCACTTGATCTGTTGATGGTCGCAAAGCAGGTTGCGGCTGATAATGCCCCTCTCTTTGAGCAGTGGCTTTCAGCTGGTAATGTTGAAAAAGTAAGTGATGAGCAGGCTTTAACGTGGTTCAATAAAGACGATTCACTTTGGACTGTTGTGATAAAACCCTGGCTATTAGTGCAGGAAATTAATTGAGCTAGGCTTAAGTGCTAAACCTCAGTCTCAGCGCTACTGATATCTTGCATTATAATCGTTAAGAAAGTAATGAGAATAAGAACACCTGCAAGTGATAAGGATGTGATCATCACGCCGCCAGTTCGATGCCATAATGCGGCTGGCAAAAGTAAAAGCAAGTAAGCATAAATGATAGACCTTTTAGATGAAGCGTTCATCTTAAGTGATTTCTCACAATGAGGACATTTGTAATGCTTACTAGTTCCCCATGTTAACAATCTAAATGCGCCTACTTCTTGTTCACAGTGTGGGCATGTTCTATTGCTCATTCTAAATACCTGTTAATTATACTCAGTGAGGTCTCGCTTGCTTTTCTCATTAAGAGTATATGCGATGTAAGTCGATTATCTAGTTGAGTTCATTATAAATATAAAATTTATTGTTTTTGGATCTCAAATTAGATAATTACAGGCCTGCAAATCGTTTGAGTTCGTAAAAGAAACGAAATGGTTGGTCTATTAATGGTGTGTGCCCACTGTTTTGGAAAGGGATAATTTCACAATCAGAGTGATAGTCAGCGATTCTTAGTTGCCCTCCGCAAGGGTACATTTCTGACTTCATGCCCACAAGAAGGGATATAGGTGTATCAATGCGTTCTAGAATCGATTGCATATCATAGTTTTGTTCTATGTATGCTTTTAGGCAATGAATGTAGGTTGGCCAATTATTTACAGGCATAAGGCGGCAGATAAGTTTTTCTTTGGAGCAAATTTTGCGTGCAAGTTTTTTATGTGAGGTGCGTGAAAGTGCACTAGCGAAAAAGTCACCTAAGTCACGCCACAATTGATTTCGTAAATTTATCGGAAGTAGGTCGTAAGGTGTTTTGGACTTAACATAAGGTGTTAAGTTATTAACTAACGTGGATGCGCGAGACAATCGGTCCTGATTTTCGTCGCCAAAAAGCCCCCATTGCCATGACTTTCCATTAATGCATTTTGGGCTTTGGTCGATATGTAGGTAATGAGATATTTTATCTGTTCCATATGTTCCTTGGTATTGAAGTGCTACAAAGGCACCCATTGAGATACCGACCAGTTTAAAATTGCTTAGTTTGAAGTGGCTTATTATATCGTCGAGGTCATCTGCGTAATTACTGATCACACACGGTTGGTTGTGCGTGACTAAATGTGATTGGCCGAATCCACGTAAATCGGGTATTAAAAAACGATATTTAAGCGCCAAAGGCGCAGCAAAAGGGAGCCAGTGAAGGGATTGCATACCAAACCCATGAAGAAGAATTATGGTGGGGTGATCTGGCTTAGAACGCTTGCCAATGTCTCGTACAAAAATTTGTTCGCCATCACGGGTTTGTATATAAGACATAATTAGTTTTCATATTTGATTTGATGAGCTAAGTTTAACCATATGTTTCTATTTTTCCAAGAGAATATCAGGAGTTCAATATCTTTAGAGAAAGGCGCATTTTACTGCTGATTAGTTTGATGGTTTTTTCATCCATTGGGTTGGCGGCAATGAAAGATCGGCTAGTCACGCCATCAAAACATTATGCAAACATAGAAAAATCATTGTTTCTCGATATTCAGTTAGTTGGCGGGCGTTTATTTTCTGTTGGTGCTGCTGGACTTATAGCTTTCTCAGATGATAATGGAAGCACTTGGCAGCAAGCATTGGTGCCTGTCTCTTCGACATTGACTGCCCTATATTTTCCTAGTGAGGATATCGGTTGGGCTGTTGGGCATGGTGGAATTATACTTGTCAGTAAGGATCGTGGTGAAACCTGGCAAATACAATATGATGGGTATAAGGTGGTTGATGCGCTCTATTTAGAGGCTAAAGGTAAATATTCAGAAATTAAGGGTCGGTATGATCTAGCGGATGAATACGAAAAAGAGGACCTTGCCTATGATCTGGAAGACGCAGAATTTGCCGTGTCGGATGCAGAGTATGAGAAGGAGCTGGGTCCAGCTAACCCATTCTTAGATGTTTGGTTTAAAAATGACAAGGAAGGTTATGTAATTGGCGCTTACGGTTTATTTTTTACCACCATAGATAGCGGTGAAAACTGGAAGGTTGCTTCACATCGTTTAGAAAATATGGATAGGTATCATTTAAATGCAATACAGGGCATTGGTGGCTCTACTATATTAATTGCGGGTGAGGCGGGTACTTTATTTGCGTCTTATGATGATGGTCTCGAGTGGGAGGCGCTATATGCACCATATCAGGGCTCTTATTTCGGGGTGCAAGCGTTATTTGCAGAAGGAGATGCTCTGGTTTATGGGATGAAGGGTAATGTTTATCGTTCTCAAGATGCTGGGCAGAGTTGGGATAAAGTTGACTTAGGCATTGAAACGGCTATTACATCTTCAACCCGTGATGATAAAGGTTCTACATTTTTAGTGGGATATTCAGGCGTTGTGTTTGAAAGTACAGATAAGGGTAATAGTTTTTCAAGGTTACGGCAGAATAATTATCGTTCATATTTAGGTGTTGGAAATTCAGGTGGTCAAGATTTAATGTTAATTAGTGACCAAGGAATTGAGTTTGCATTGAAGTAAGGCTAAAAAGGCGGGATGGCTAAAATAATAATGAGTAAAGATGTTTCAAGCGAAGATTTAAGTGAAGAATCAGCCGAAGAGTCTTTGGGTGCCCATCTTGCAGAGCGCTTGATCGAAGGCTGGGTCTTTAATTACAGGCCTATTACGCTGGCCCTCTTTTTAATGATTACCTGCATTTTGGTTTTCCAAGCGAGCAAAATTAAGCCGGATGCAAGTTTAGAACGAATGATTCCGCTTGAACACCCTTATGTAATGAACTTTCTAGATCATCGTGATGACCTAGAAAACTTGGCTAACTTTATTCGGATTTCGGTAGAAGCCAAAGAGGGGGACATATTCTCTGCTGATTATATAGCTCTTTTAGAGAAAATTAGTGATGAGGTTTTTTACCTTCCAGGTGTTGATCGCTCTGGCTTGAAGTCATTATGGACGCCTAATGTTAGGTGGGTTGAGGTGACAGAGGATGGTTTTCAAGGTGGAACTGTTATCCCGAACTCTTATGATGGAAGCGTTCAAAGTTTAGATCAGTTGCGCCAGAATATACTTCGCTCAGGAGAGCTCGGGCGGCTAGTGGCTAATAACTTTAAATCATCAATAGTCTACGTACCTTTAATGGATAAAAATCCAGAAACAGGGGAGCGTCTAAACTATTTGGATTTTTCAAGAGTACTCGAAAAGCAGGTTAGAAGTAAGTTCGCTGGCGAGGGTTCTATTGTAAATATTCAAATAGTTGGTTTTGCGAAAAAAATAGGTGATTTAATAGAAGGCTTCTCAGCTATCGTTTTATTTTTTGCGATAGCGGTGTTAATTACAAGTGTTTTGCTATTTCATTATTCTCGTTGTTATATCAGTACAATCAGTACCGTAATATGTTCAACTATCGCAGTAGCATGGCAAATGGGCATTATGCATAGTATGGGCTATGGTCTTGATCCCTACTCTGTACTTATTCCTTTTATTGTTTTTGCAACCGCCATTAGTCATGGTGTTCAATATATTAATGGTATGTCACATGAGGCGAGTGTCGGAAATTCATCACTTGTTTCGGCGAAAAAAACCTTTCGACACCATTATGTTCCTGCAATGCTTGCTTTAATTAGTGATGCAATTGGTTTTTTTACCCTGATATTGATAGAAGTTGATGTTATTAAGGATCTGGCAGTTGGCGCCAGTGTAGGCATTATTAGTATTATTATTACTAATATGGTTTTGTTGCCTATTGTCATGTCGTACCTTGGGGTGTCGAATTATGGCATCAAGCATGTACAGTTCGTAGAAAAAAACCCAAGCCCTATTTGGGGTGCTCTCGCGCAGATGTCGACTCATAAATATGCTTTGGTTTTTATAATTGTGGCACAAATTGCTTTAGCGATGGGGTTATTTGTCGCTCAGGATTTGAAGATAGGTGAGCTGGATGCCGGTGCACCTGAGCTTCATCCGGATTCGCGCTATAACCTCGATAATGACTTCATTACCACCAATTATTCAACGAGTGCGGATGTCATGGTTCTGATGGTTACTTCGCCACCAGAAAAGTGTGTCTCATATGAGGTGATGGACTTAATGGAGCGACTTCAGTGGGAGTTGAATCATACTGAGGGTGTTCAGCTAAGTGTGTCTATTGTTAATGTCTCAAAGGCTGTTACTAAGGCCTTTAACGAGGGAAGTTTTAAGTGGTTTGAGCTATCAAGAAATCAGAAAATAATTGATACATCGTTGCAGCAGGCGCCTTCATTTTTGGTTAATAGTGACTGTAGCTTGTCACCCGTATTGATCTTTCTGAATGATCATAAGTCAGGCACTTTGCAGCGGACGGTCGACGTGGTTGAGTCATTCAATTTGGAAACTTCCGTTGAAGGAGTTGATATTCTACTTGCGGCAGGGAATGCCGGAATAGAAGCAGCGACTAACCAGATAATAGAAGAGTCGCAAGTTTTCATGATGGCGGCTGTATACTTAGTTGTCGCGTTAATGGTTCTGATAGCCTATCGCTCAATGAGGGCGGTGATTTGTGTTGTGATGCCTTTGATGATGACGTCTGTGCTTTGTACTGCGTTGATGGCATACCTTGGTATTGGCGTTAAGGTGTCTACGCTCCCAATTATTGCATTAGGTGTCGGGTTGGGAGTAGATTATGGGATTTATATATATAGTCGCTTAGAAGAGTTGCTTGATGAGGGGATGACATTACAAAAGGCGTACTTTCATACTTTACGTTCTACGGGTAAAGCGGTTGCTTTTACTGGCATGACACTTGCGATTGGAACGACTACTTGGGCTTTCTCGCCGATAAAATTTCAATCAGATATGGGGATACTACTGACCTTTATGTTCCTTTGGAATATGATTGGATCGCTGACATTACTGCCGATTCTATCATACTACTTTATAAAAGATGGTGAAGAAGATCACCTTGAAGTCTATAGCGATAGTGCGGTTTAGTTTGCTGACTTCCTTGATCGGCTTTTGAGTTTAGCTTAACAGGAGCTTCCTGCTCAAAAGTTTTATCATCTTGTCTAAGAGAATTACCTCTCTCTCGGTTCTAAAATAGATATCAGAAAATAGAGGGCGATTGGTTTATATCTTTTGAGTGGTCACTTTTAGATAAGTTTATGGTAGTTTTGTTGTGCGTACCTTAAGCGGAATCTAAGGTACGGGAAATATTAAGGAATGGTTGCTGAAGTGATGTCCGAATACCCGCCTTGTTGATCGTTGTGATCAATAGTAGCTATCCTGAAATACAACACGCCAGAATTGATGTTTGAAAGTGTCTGGCTTAGCGCCAAGGGGTCAGTGACTGTCAAACTCTCCGATAATTGGTCAGCAGCGTACCCGTATTGAATCTGGTAGCCTGATATATCATCGATCAACAGCTCACTCTCATCTTCGCGCTCTGTTGGGCGGTTCCAAGTAATTAGTACGGAAGGGCGTTTACTAACCGTTAATAATGCTGATAGGGATAGCTCTGTACTGACAGGGTTGGTGACATTTACGCTATATATGCCCCCGTTAAAGCTTGTTACATCATCAATTGAATAAGTTGCTTGGGTTGCATTGAGGATTTCTGAACCATTGAAGATCCATTGATAAGTGATTGGGCCGTCGCCTAAGGCTTGAACGGTCAGGCTAGCGTTATTTCCCTCAGTGACACTTTGTGATCTTGGTTGTTGAATTATAGATACTGGAACACCTTGTTGAATTATGACCAGAGTTGCGCTCTCAGATGAGATGCTTCCTTGGCTATTGGTAACCATTACTTCATATATCCCAGCGTCACTCATTGATGTAGAGTCGATAGTATAAGTAGCATCGTAAGCATTGTTGATAGGGGTGCCGCTTTTGCTCCATTGATAACTGATAAAGCCACCGGCCGATGCTGTTACGGTAAATGAAACGCTGGCACCTTCATTGATCACTTGATTTTGTGGTTGTGCGTTTATAGAGACTGGAGAAACCGGCGTACTCACCCATAAATTAACAAAGTCAGAGCTTTTTTCGCTATTGGAATTACTGACAGTAACTCGATAGCTGCCTTCATCAGACTTGGTGCTATTATTAATTGTTAGTTCGCTTTGGGTCGCGCTGGGAATTACGGATCCTTCTTTTTGCCATTGGTAGTTAAATGGGCCATCGCCTGACACTTCAACCGAAAAAGTTGCTGTATCACCTTCGACTACGCTCTGTGAAGCAGGCCCTTCTGTAATTATCACCTCAGAAATAACTTCATTCACAGTAACAAGTGCTTGAAGTGATGATATTGATCCGACGTCATTAGTAATGATTACTCGGTAGACTCCTGAGTGGTCAATAGCTGCGGAAGAGATGCTAAGGCTAGACGCGTCGGTGTTAGGGAGGTCTTGATTATCTTTCTGCCATTGATAATGTAAGGTTCCTTCACCGTTAGCCTGAACATAAAGTGATAATGAATCACCTTCGTTAACTGTAGTGGACTGTGGTTCTAAAAGAATAACCAAGTCGATACTGCTTAAATTGGTATATTTTTCTGAGGCTGCAGAGCTGATGGAAGAAAGAGTGGATGTATATTGAGAGTCTATGTTTTCTTCTTGTGCGGCTAGTTGAGAGGCTAGTTCAGATGTTTGAAGGAATATATCGGTTAAAGATAAATTATCTAAGTTTATGCTGCCTTCTGCCCAGTCCAAAGATAATGACTCTGAGTATAGTGCTGCACCTAGTATTCCTTGATATAACGCTTGTTCGGATAAAGTCTGCAGCGTGTCGAGAGAGGTAATATCTGGTGTTTTAATATGCAGAGGGTGTGAGTCTAAGCCGAAGACGCTAGCTAGCTGGCTTGAGGCAATTTCTATACTTTCTTGTGATAGTCCGTTTGAATGTTGTTTTGCCATAGATGTGATGATATGACTTAGTGGTGATAAGTATGCTTGGCTTGCCTGAGTATCTGTATCGCGGATGATAATGCCCGATAATTTGAAGTGAGCCGGTAGCGAGACATGTTCTCCGAAAGGAATAAGCGCTCCGCTGCCACTTTCAATGCAGCCGGAAAATAAATCGCAGACCATGTATGTTTGGTCGTCAGTTGTAAGTTCTAAGAGGCCTATTTGCTTGTCGTTAGGTGAATACGTGGTGGTAAAGTTGCCGCTGGAGTCTGTTCTAGTAGTATCTATTAAGGTAGTGGATTCATTTTCTATTTCAAAAATACTGACGATGCCTTCTGAAATTAAACCTTTTATAGCATTGCCTGACGTGCCATCAGTGGTGTTATCGGCACTATTAGCATTATCAAATCGATTGCAGGCCGTTAGCAATAGCGTCAGAGATAACAGAGTTATGCCATAAATGTTGTGTGTTCTATTGTATAATTCAGCCATTCGCAGTCTATAAGTAGATAAAAGTTATGATATTGATAGCAGGGGGCTATGCCATTGTTTAAAGTCAGATGAAGATAACCAGTCTTGGATGCTTATTTCATAAATACTCAATATCTTTGTATCCTTAAGTGTAACAAAAGTTTACAAATTGTGTGAATAGTGGATATTACCATTACTTAATAGTATTGAGGGGGGATAATTACTTTAATTGGTGAATTTTTTGCGTGAGTTTGTGACGTAATTCTTCTTGCTTATCTTCATCTTCACAGGCGAAGAGCTCTGTAAAGTCTTTCAGTATAGGGGTGTAGAATTTATCAAATCTTTCGGAATTCTTGGATGCAGTAATAGCCTTCTCTTGAATGTTGTTGTTGGCAATACTATCTTCTTGTGCGTTAGACGTGAGTTGGGCTAGTTCGCCCTTTAAGCCCTCTATATACGTAAAATGAGGCTTATCTTCAGGGTTGACTGGTTTGATGTTTTCCCATAAATCTAATAGCTCTTGCATTGATTGATGCGTTGTCGTTAGGTCTGCTTGAGCGGCAATATCTAGACACTCGACAGATTCTTTAAACATGGTTTCAGTTTCGGCTAATTTGGCGCTAATTTTATTGTTAAAGTCATCTGTACGGATCGATAGTGTTCTTACTTCATCAGCGACTACGCTAAAACCTCTACCTGCATCGCCTGCTCTTGCAGCTTCGATGGCTGCATTTAAAGCTAAAAGATTTGTTTGGGAATTGATTTTATTGATGTCATCTAAGTGTTCGACAACTTCTTGGAAGCGCGCATCGATATTGTCAAAATTCTGGTTAAGTGTGATAGACGCTGCTTGTATACCTTCGAATTGTTGAATTAGTTTTTTTAGTGCTAAATTAGAAATGTCGCCGAAGGTGTTTAGGTCTTCTCTCTGGCTTGGTTCAATCTGATCCTCCAGAGATTTTGATAATTGTTTTGCAAGCCGGTTAGCAGCAGCTAAAATTTCTGCGGTTTGTGCAGATTCATCAGCCTTAATGTGGGTAAGTTTTTCTGCATCAGATGTTACTTCCGCAACTACTCCCATTTGCAAGTGCATCATTTGTTCTACTTTTGCAAGAATACCAATCTGAGCATTTTTTTCTCTTAGTGCTCGTTTAGCTCTGGGGGTTTCGTTAAAGGGCACAAGTGAGCGCTCAATACGTTGCCATACCATGAAACCCACAATCATTGTGGAAAAAACTAAGGGTGCGAGAATATAATCAGGAATTGGTGGGTCAATGACTAGCCATAAAGTTGCCAATACCTGTAAAAACAGGAGCCAAGCATATTCGTACTTCATTGATTAACCTTTACTATCCTGAGAAGAGAGTTATTAATTATTTCATAACAATATTTAAGCATAAGTCTAGTCTGCTTCAGCATTTCTACAATAAAATTTTGAAAACGCTAATGATATTAGCGAAAGCGCTAGTGTAAGCTTAAATATGATTTTAATTCAATAAACTACAAAAGTTTCTTAAACTTATTTCAGTGACCAGTTAATTTGTGTTCCAGCATAAAATGGTACGATAGGTTTGCCGTTAGGTAGTGTGATAGTGTCTGGGATTTTCCATGGCTTTCTTTCAAGGGTGATGGTGTTAGTGTTTCGCGGTAAATTATAAAAGTCAGGCCCATGATGGCTGGCAAACCCTTCAAATTTATCTAGTGCATTGAGGTCGTCGAATATCTGAGCATAAAGTTCAATGGCGCTCCATGCACTATAACAACCGGCGCAACCACAGGCCGATTCTTTACGATGTTTTTCGTGAGGGGCAGAATCAGTTCCTAAGAAAAATTTATTAGAGCCTGATGCAACCACTTGTCTTAAAGCTTCCTGAGGAGTATTTCTTTTTAATACCGGCAAACAGAAATTATGAGGTCGAATGCCTCCGACAAGAAGGTCGTTGCGATTTAATAATAGGTGTTGAGGTGTAATTGTTGCCGCAATGTTTTCTGAGGCCTCAAGCACAAACTGCGCAGCATCTGCGGTGGTAATATGTTCAAAAACAATTTTCAGGTCTTTGAATTTCTCGGCAATAATAGCTAATTTTTGATCGATGAAAACTTTTTCTCGATCAAAAATGTCAATATGGTTGTCTGTTACTTCGCCATGAACCAATAAGCGCATGTTTACATCGCTCATTGTTTGTAATACCGGGTATAAACCTTCTAATGAGGAAACAGCAGAGTCAGAATTAGTGGTTGCGCCAGCTGGATAAAGTTTTGCTGCAATAATGCCCGCGGCAGCTGCTTCCTTAATGTCTTCACTGCTAGTGTTGTCTGTTAAGTACAAGGTCATAAGGGGTGTGAAATTCTGGCCTGAAGGTATTGCTGCAATAATGCGTTCTTTGTAGGCAAGGGCCATTTTAGTATTAATGACTGGAGGTGCAAGGTTAGGCATTACAATGGCGCGTTTAAAACAGCGAGAGGTCGCTGGAACGGTTTCATTCAGCATGTCACCATCACGAAAATGAAGGTGCCAGTCGTCGGGAGCTTGGAAGGTAATTTCTTGCATGAGGTATCCTGAATTGTTTAGGGTGGGACACCTCTATTATGCCTGAAAAATGACGGCCATAAAACGATAGCGTTTTTATTAACCGTATTTCTTGTCTACTCTGGCTTGAGTCCAGTAAGGTAAGAACGTGCTGACGAATATGATAAATGAGACTATCCAGAGTAAACCGGAAAGGCCTATCCAAATGGGGTGAAGCGAAGGGAGCAATACGGGCAATAATACTCTTATGATTGCTGCAATCGTTAAAATATAAAGTGAAAAGAAAATCCTTCTTGGAAGTATTTTCAAGCTTCGCCCTGTGTGTCCTGTTGAGACTCTGGCCATCATGCCCATAGTGATAATGCCAATTGTACCAACAGAAAAAGCATGAAGGTGAATATAAGGTGATAGTTGCAGGGGTTCGCTTAGGGCGAATAAAAGGAAACCGAAGTCTATAAAAAAGTTCGACTAGTAGATACAGAACACACTACAAGAGGAACAGTATTAGTAAATAATGATGGTACTGTTTATGACATTGGTCGTGCAAAAACAAGAGGTATAGAATATAACGCTGGAACTGCTTCTGGTGTTTTTATGTCAACAGTTACCTTAACATCCAATACATACAAACACTATCTATTTGATACTGTTATGTTTGCTCATCTTAATG
>ENA-OSET01001704-OSET01001704.1-sediment-metagenome-genome-assembly--contig:-NODE-1704-length-22428-cov-51.783455_pt1 | contig 22428 bp, 17 predicted proteins | sample MGYA00237882_ERZ534229 | MGnify/ENA primary metagenome ERZ534229 (study PRJEB26408, sample SAMN06266212) | sediment metagenome | isolation source: Hudson Canyon methane seep mesocosm | place... | reverse complement strand
GAAGAAAATCCTATGATTGGCTTTCGTGGCGCTTCGCGGTATACGCATCCTGCTTATCAAGAAGGGTTTGAGCTGGAGTGTGCGGCGATGAAACGCGTGCGTGATGACATGGGTTTGGATAATGTTATTTTAATGATTCCTTTTTGCCGGCGTATTGATGAGGGCGAGCGGGTTTTAGCCAAAATGGCAGCGTGTGGCCTACAGCGAGGTGAAAACGGTCTAAAAATTTATGTGATGTGTGAAATACCTAATAATGTAATTCAGGTTGATGAATTTGCTAAGTTATTCGATGGCTTTTCGATTGGATCGAATGATTTAACGCAATTAACCTTAGGGGTAGATCGGGATTCGCAAATTGTTGCTTTTGATTTTGATGAGCGTGACCCAGGCGTTAAAGCGTTTCTTAAAATGGCTGTTGATGGCGCAAAGCGTAATGGTCGGCATTCGGGAATTTGTGGGCAAGCCCCTTCAGATTATCCGGAAATGGCAGAGTTTTTGGTTGAGTGTGGTATTGAGTCTATGAGCTTAACGCCGGATACGATTATTAAAACAACGATAAATATTTTAGAGGTGGAAAAGCGTTTGGCTGAGTAGGGCGTTTGTTGGGTTATTTTGGCGTATATACCCAAGCTACTTGAAGATGCAGGACTCTCTTGCCCGGGCTTGCAAGTAGATTCCTGCTAGAGGCATGCAGGAATGAGGGGGAGTTAAATGCTTCTTTTATTCAAGTCTCTTTAATTTCTATCTATAGAATTTTAAAAGCAAAGAAAAAGAAGCTATTTAAAAGCTCCTCACCCAACCCTCTCCAGCAAGAGAGGGCTTAAGTCAACAGCATTGTGCCCCTAGCCCCCCCCCAAAAAAAAACCAATGGAGATAGGCTCGAACTGATTGCACTGACATGATGAATTATTTATCACGTAATATTTTAATTTACGATTAGCTCATTTCAATTAGCATAATGGCGGCTTGTTTCGCTTGTTCTGCAGCACCTGACTGGCGTTTCATTTGCTCGGATACAAGAGCACCTTTGATGAGTAGGCTTAGCTGGAATGCTATGTTGTCTGGGTTTTTTAATTGGCTCTCTGTTGCCAAATTAGTAATATAGTGACGGAAGTTATCATAAAACTCTGCGGAGACTTGATGCACAGGACCTGTTTCTTGTGGAAACTCAGCGGTAGCATTAATCAAAGCACAGCCTCTAAATTCAGGAGCCGTCATTAATTCATTGATAACGTCAAACATAGCTAATAATTTAGCTTTGGGCTGGTCGGCTTTTGCTTCAACCTGAGCAATAAACCAGGTGCGAAAATTTTCAGTATGTTGGCGTAAAACAGCCACAATCAAATCATCTTTAGAGGGAAAGTACCTATAAAGAGTCATTTTAGTAGTCTTTGCTGCTTTAGCTATTGCATCCACCCCAGTTGCTCTAATTCCTTGACTATAAAAGAGTTCAGATGCAGCACTTAGAATTTTTTCCTGTAAGTTTTGCGACATAAAATAGGTAGTTAATGATTTAAAAAAATATTTTAGTATACCGACTGGTATATTTCAAGATTCTTAATGATGGTAGTCGATATTTTGGGCGTTATTTTTTGAAAGTCTTGAGTCATAAAGAACTATTTTTTTAAAATAATATTGCAGTATACCGATCGGTATACTAAAATGCCTTTAACGATACTGATCGGTATAGTTTGCCTGTTTTTTTAATGTTTTAATTTTTTTGTTTTTAAAAACCCTCTCCGAAGGGAGAGGGTTGGGTGAGGGGAGATAGAAAGCATGTTGTCAGTATCGCTTTCATGTTTTTGTAAGTAGTTAAGAGTCGCTGAAAAAACTTATTTTAATGTCTCAATGAGGTATAGCACTCAATTACTCCCTCTCCTGCTGGAGAGGGCAGGGGTGAGGAGAATAAAATCAGGCACTTATCTATATTTCCCCTCATCCAACCTTCTCCCTCTGGAGAAGGCTTTAAGACTTGTGTAGATACCTATGCCAGCAAGGGAGGGCTTTAAGAGACCATTTGTTTTTCCACACTTAACGGTAACAGAGACTAATAATTTGTAGTTGGAAAAATACGATGTAAGGAGTGCCTTATTTATGCGACTCATTTGTATGATAAAAATAATGGGGTTGCTTAGATGCTCTCATTTTGTTTAGGAGAAAAACAATGACAAAAATTCTAGCTTATACTTTATTAAGCTTAGTTCTTTTTACTGTGAAAGCTGTAGCGGCAGAGCCGCTAAGTACGATAGAGTCTACTAATACAGATTTACAAATGTGTAAAGTTGATGCAGTTGGATACATAGCAAAAATTTCTGGAAAAATACCATTGTCTAAAGTTAAAGATGATAGTTCAGTTTCATTAGAGTATTTAAATTTAACGGTAAAAAATGATTATATTAAAATGACAGATGCGGTTTCTCAGCATGTTGCAGTCAATGTAGCGATGTCCTTATTCAGTTTTGATTCTGGGAGCCTTTCTGCTGAAAATATTGTGTCTCATATTTCGATGGGAATTCAGCCTTTTTTGCCTTTTAGTTTTGCGAATGGTGTGGAAATTACCAGTGCAAAAGCAAAAGGCAGTACGATTGTTTACAGAACTAAAATACCTATTAGTAAAACACATCAGCAAGCAGAGTCACTTGCATTAGCTGGCCGAGTTTCTACAGTCGCTTCTGTGTGTAGTGATGCAGCAATGGTTGATGATTTATTAAAGCGCCATATTGTTATTCAATATGATTATTTTGATTCAAAAGGGAATTTTATGAGTTCATTCACAATTAATGGTAACCAGGCTGCGTAGAACATTTAAAGTAAATAGCGGAGGTATTAGTGATTGGCTAGTACTACTTGAAATGTTAAGTTAATTTTGAGTGGCTACTTATCTCCCTGCCGGTATCGTTTGGTTTATATAACAAGGTTTTGTTTTGTAGGGTTTGGCGCAGGTTCTGCTCTATTGCTTATGTCATTTCATCTACTTTTGTTACTTTATGGCTAATAGATAACTAAGCATGGCAATTACCTGAGATGTAAAGAATAACTCAATTTTTTGAAAATTTTATAGGATTTAATAGCATGAGTACTACTTTAGTTGAAACCGAAGCACAGAAAGGTTTGTTTAGTCCCTTGAAAATAGGTAACTTCCAAGTAAAAAATCGTATAGTCATGGCGCCTTTAACACGCTGTAGATCTGATGATAATAATGTGCCTATGGATATGAACCGTATTTATTATCAACAACGAGCAACCGCAGGGATGATTATTACAGAGGGTACACAAATCTCCCCTCAAGGAGCTGGGTACCCAAATACTCCAGGGATTTATAATGAAGAACAAGTACAGGCTTGGAAAAAAATTACTGATGCCGTTCATGAAAAAGGTGGGCGTATTTTTATACAACTATGGCATGTTGGAAGGGTTAGTTACCCAGGAATTCAGCCAGGTGAAGCGCCATCACTTGCACCATCAGCAATAAAAGCAGACGGCGCCTATGTGCAGCCGAGGGCTTTAGAGTTAGATGAAATTGATAAGATTGTTGATGAATATAGGGTTGCTGCTATCAATGCTATGTCAGCAGGGTTTGATGGTGTTGAAGTACATGCAGCAAATGGTTATTTGATTGATCAATTTTTACGTGATTGCAGTAACCAACGTACTGATCGGTATGGTGGAAGTTATGAAAATAGAACACGCTTTTTATTGCAAGTGTTGGGTGCGGTAATTGAAGAGTGTGGAAGTGCTCGTGTCGGCGTGCGTCTATCACCTATTAATAGGTTTAATAGTATGTCGGACTCTAATCCAGAGGCATTGTTTAGCTATGTTGTCGAACAGTTAAACCCTTTAAATCTTGCTTATTTACATATGGTTGAAGGGCAGATTCATGATGACAGTGAAGCGCAGGCTGATGTAGCCTTTGATCCTAAGCATTTGCGTGAAATTTACCAAGGTATGTACATGGCTAATTTGGGTTATAACAAAGCAACAGCAAATGCTGCCATTCAAACGGAAAAAGCCGACCTAGTCTCGTTTGGGGATTTATTTATTTCCAACCCTGACTTACCAGAGCGTTTTTTACGCAATACAGAGCTTAATAAAACTGACCTTGAGACACGTTATGGAGGGGATGAGAAAGGCTATATTGATTACCCGCTAATTAACGGTTGATCGGATTTGTTTTGAGTAAAGAGGGTTGTAGCTACCCGCTTGGGTATATTGATTGATGTGGAATTTTTGTTTGCTTTCAGAGAAAGGTAAATTAGTTTTTATGCTTCCTAATTGGTAAAACAATTCATCAGAATAACCGTTAGCGTATATCCGGTAGTCAAAAATATTACGTGTTCCGTTTATTTTTTGAAAATCTTTGACTATGCTGGTGAAGCAGTTCTGGGTCATCGTGTTATAAAATTCAGGCTGTTTTTGTATGGAATTAATACGCTCAATAACGATAGAAAAAAAGGATGTAATAAATTGTTTTGGCGTGTTGGTAGGGTATAAATATACCTGTTCTTTGCGAAAATTTGTTCTTAATTGTAAAACATCTTTTTCAGTAGCCAGTACATAAATAAGTTCAAACTGATTATATAAGCCAGAAAATCCGCCGTACTCTTCTCCTTTTTGGTTGCGTACTTCAACTGAAACAGCTAAGTGCTCGCCATTTTCAAAGCCAAAGCTAAAAATACTGTGTGCAATCGCTTTGTTCCCATCCCAATAAGAGAGGGCATAATCTAGTTGGTTTAGCTTGCTTAAATCATAAGTTTTATCGATGTATTGAACTCTGTAGTCTGTTTCTGTTTGATAAACAAAGTCTCTTATATTGTGAATATGAACTTGGTTATTATCAATCGTTGCCCAAGGTAACTGGCTAACACTATCAGCCCAGTTTTTTTCATGTGTAGGGGTTACTTGCTGCCAAGCCACTAGAACAATAAAAAAGATACTGAGTGTTAATGTGCGGCTTGTTTTTTTATATTTAGGCGTTACTAACAGTAATGTCAGGGTAAGCGCATAAGTAATAGCGAGAGCTAAATTAAAGTTATGCTCAGAAAAAACTTTAAGAAAATAAACGGCTGGAATACTCCATAATCCATAGGAGATGGCAAATAGATAGTATAAAAAAACGGATAATTTTAGAACTATAGTTGCCATAGATTCAGACGCTATTTTTGCTAGTAAGAGTTAAGGGTAAAAATGAGCCATCCCCCGCTCAATATTGCGGGGGTGACTAGGCAGTGTAGGGTATTTTAAATTTTGAATTGCCTAACGGCGGTACGTAGTTGTTCGGCTAAATCCATTAATTGCTGGCTAGATTCAGAAGTCTCATGAGCACCTTGCGCTGTTTGACTAGACACATTACTAATATTATTAATATTGCGTTTGATTTCTTCAGTGGTGGAACTCTGCTGTCCTGAAGCAGTGACAATTTGTGTATTCATACTATTGATCATATCAATTTTTTCATTGATACGAGTTAATGCATCACCTGCAGAGGCCGCTTGTTCAACACTTGCTGTTGCTTGGCGTTGTCCTTGCTCCATGACTTGAGCTGCAGTTTTCGCACGTGCTTGAAGGCGTTCGATGGTTTGGCGAATTTCTTCAGTGGAGTTTTGTGTGCGACTGGCTAAGGTTCTCACTTCATCAGCAACGACAGCAAAACCTCGCCCTTGTTCACCCGCTCTTGCTGCCTCAATAGCTGCATTTAATGCGAGTAAATTAGTTTGTTCTGCAATGCCTTGAATCACACCTAAAACTTGGCCAATACTCTCACTATCTGATTCTAGCTCATGAATGACTTGAGATGCGCGCTCTACCTCGGAGGCTAGTGAGTTAATTGTAGAAACTGCTTGGCTAACAATGGTACTTCCTTCTGATGCCTCACTATTTGCTGAATCTGCAGTTTGTGATGCATTTAATGCGTGCTCAGATACATTGCTAACGGTAGTAGACATTTGCTCCATGGCATAAGCAACTTGGTTGGTTTCTGTTTGCTGTTGCTGTACATCCTGTTCAGTTTTTTGCGTAATGGTTGAAAGCTGTTTCGAAGAGTTGGCGAGTTGCTCACTAATACCATTTATTTGATAAATAGTTTTACCAATTTTTTTAACAAAGCTATTAAAGCTAGCGGCGACCCAAGCAAATTCAGTTTTACCTTGAATATCTAGGCGTGATGTTAAGTCTCCATCACCACTAGAAATATTTTGTAGTTTTAGGGCTAAATCAGTTAAAGGAGAAATAATAATATTATTAATTAAAAAATATAAACCAAGCATCAAGATGATTAAGGCGACAACTGTAAAACCTACTCGCTTGAGCATGGATTGAGCTAGTTCATCGTAGGCTGTTTTTAAAGGGGTAATAATTTCAAAAGCACCGTGTAAATCCCCGGCATGTTTATTTTCCATAGGGTAGCCAAGAATATCGACTCCTCGGTCATTTGCCCATAAAGTTTGCGAACTAGAAGGTGATCCATGGCAAATTTCACACTGAGTACTTAAAACAACAGGACGGAAGTAATGAACGGTATCACTTTTCTCGTTGATATAACTGTATTCAGTAGCTTGTGAGTTTTGTTGGAAATAGTTTAGAGCTTCTTGCTCTTTAGCATTAGCTTCGTTTTTAGGGTTTCGTGCATTAATAATAGGGGCTTTAAAACTGAAATTACCTTCTTTAGCCTTAGATTGAACAATCTGCCAAGAGGTGGCTACTGGTATGGTGGACAGAATTTTTGTAAGTCGTTCACTTGGGTTGCTAAGTGTATTGTAATGATTTAATTGTTGTGTAGTGAAAACACCATCATCCCATTTTTTTATCATATTTTTACGTACTGATTCAGCAACCAGTAGTAAGCTTTTAGCTTGTTCTGTTTTTTGCGTAATGATGTCTTGTTTGTCGTTTTGGTAGATGAAGAGCAGCGAAGCAGTCGAGATAATGATTAAAAAGAGGAGAGTACTTAAAATAACTTTTGTACCGATTGAATGCCAATTCATAAGAATTTACCTTTAAATTTTTATTTTTTTGTTTATAGCGACACTTTGAGGGGAAGCTAAAGTTTTATGCGGTTATTGTCACTAAATAACTATAAACAATTGGTTTATCTTATTAATAAGATAAGCATTTTGCTTAAGTAAAGACTATAAGATACCATAGCTCGTTTTCAGACATTTAAAAAAAATTACGAAATATGGGCATCCAGGATAATTTTGAGCAACTCCCTTTAAAGGACTTTACTGAAAAAGCGTACTTAGATTATTCAATGTACGTTATTTTAGATCGGGCGTTGCCACATATTGGTGATGGTTTGAAGCCAGTGCAACGGCGTATTATTTATGCAATGTCCGAGTTAGGGCTAAGTGCTGTATCTAAGCATAAAAAATCTGCACGTACGGTTGGGGATGTTTTAGGTAAGTATCACCCGCATGGTGACTCTGCGTGTTATGAAGCCATGGTGCTAATGGCGCAGAATTTTTCATACCGCTATCCCTTAGTTGATGGGCAAGGTAACTGGGGCTCCCCCGACGATCCTAAGTCTTTTGCAGCGATGCGTTATACGGAATCTCGACTCACTGCTTATGCACAAACTTTACTGAGTGAGTTAGGGCAAGGAACGGTTGAATGGAATGACAATTTTGATGGGACTTTAAAAGAGCCAGCCATATTACCTGATCGATTACCTAATATTATATTAAACGGCACGATGGGTATTGCCGTAGGTATGGCGACTGATATTCCTCCGCATAATTTAAGAGAGGTTGCTAATGCTTGTGTTCATTTATTAGATGAACCTGAAGCCTCTTTGGACGATTTATTTAAGTTTGTTCAAGGCCCTGATTATCCTACTGATGCTGAAATTATTAGTTCACGTGATGATATACAAAAAATGTATGTTAGTGGTCACGGCTCTATTCGTATGCGCGCTAAATATGAGCTAGAAGAACATAATATTATTATTACTGCACTACCGCATCAAGTATCGGGTGCAAAATTGCTAGAGCAAATTGCCGCTCAGATGCAGGCAAAAAAATTACCCATGATTGAAGATTTAAGGGATGAATCTGATCATGAGAATCCTACGCGATTGGTGGTTATGCCTAAATCAAAGCGTGCGGATGTGGATACGATTATGTCGCATTTATTTGCGACCACTGATTTAGAAAAGAATTACCGCGTTAATATGAATATGATCGGCTTAAATGGTCGACCAAAAGTCAAAGGTTTGCGTGAGATTCTAGTTGAATGGCTGAGCTTTCGTATAGAAACCGTGCGTAAGCGGCTACAGTATAGATTAGATAAAGTATTAGCTCGCTTGCATATATTAGAGGGGCTTTTAATTGCCTTTTTAAATATTGATGAAGTGATTGCGATTATTCGTAGTGAAGATAAACCCAAACCTGTTTTAATGGAAAGGTTTGGTATTTCTGATATTCAAGCAGAAGCGGTTTTAGAGTTAAAGTTACGTCACCTTGCCAAGTTAGAAGAAATGGCGATTAGAGGTGAGCAGGCAGAATTAGAAAAAGAGCGTGATCATTTGCAAAAAATATTAGGTTCGCAACGTTTATTAAATCGTTTAGTTAGAAAAGAAATTTTAGCTGATGCAGATAAGTACGGGGATGATCGACGCTCTTTAATTGTTGAGCGAGGTACAGCGCAAGCATTAAGTGCTACAGCATTAATAAGTAATGAACCTGTGACTGTGGTGTTATCACAAAAAGGCTGGATACGCGCTGCAAAAGGACATGAGGTAGAGCCGGAAGGTTTAAATTATCGCTCGGGTGATGCTTATTTAAGTTCTGTTTTAGGGCGAACGACTCACCCTGTTTTTATTTTAGATTCTACTGGGCGGTTTTATGTGACCACGACACATGATTTACCTTCAGCACGCAGTCAAGGTGAGCCACTGACAGGGCGCTTAAAACCTCCCGCAGGTTCAATTTTTACTCAGTTATTAACTGGTAGTGATGAAGACTGGTGGTTAATGAGTAGTGATGCAGGCTATGGATTTAGAGTGCAATTAAAAGACTGTATATCTAAAAATAAGGCGGGAAAAGCGGTTGTAACGTTGCCTAAAGGCGCGCAACTTCTTGCGCCTGTACAAATTCACAATAGTACTGATTTAATTGCAGTGGCGACTTTACAAGGTCGATTATTAGTATTTCCAACAGCAGCTTTACCGGCGTTAGCAAAAGGTAAAGGTAATAAATTGATTCAGATTCCTGCCGCTGATTTAAGTTCTGGAGTTGATAAGGTGGTTGCCGTTGCTGTGATTGCAGAGGGCGCTAACTTAAAAGTGCTCTCAGGTAAGCGCAAGCTTACTTTGAAACCGGCAGATTTAGAGACTTATCAGGGTGTGAGAGCTAAACGAGGTTATGGTTTGCCAAGAGGTTTTCAGCGTGTTGATGACCTGATGAGTGTTGATTAAACGATGGCAGAAAAGAAGAAGCCTAGTCAGCGTAGGCAAACTAAAGCTAAGGCAAAACCTAAGAAAAAAAACTCATTGTTAAAGAGTTTATGGTTACGTTTGAAAAAGCCATTACTGATTGCTTCGGCAATTTCTATTTTTATCTTAGCGTGTTACGTAGGCTATTTAGATTATACCGTTCGCAAGCAGTTTGAAGGCAAGCGCTGGTCAATTCCGGCGCGTGTTTATGCGAGCCCAGTTGAGCTTTATGCGGGTTTAGCTATGAACGCAAAGCAGTTGCTAACGCATTTACAGGCTTTGCATTATCGTTCGGATCGTAAGCTATCGTCACAAGCCACCTACTTTGAAAAGTCAGCTTACATCAGTTTAAAAACACGGCAGTTTATTTTTTCTGATAAAGAGCAGGTTTCACAACATATTCGTATTTCTTTTTCACAGTCTGAAATTCGTGCCATTATTGATGTCACTACAGGAAGGGAACTTGCTGTGGTACGTCTTGATCCCGTGCAAATTGGTAGCTTTTATCCTGCTCATAAAGAAGACAGGGTTTTAGTAAGGTTAGATGAGGTGCCTGAAACTTTAGTGCAAGGTTTGTTGGCAACAGAAGATCGTGATTTTTATAAGCATATAGGCATTTCCTTTAAGGGCATTGCGCGAGCTATGTGGCAGAATTTACGTGCCGGTGGTTTTGTGCAAGGCGGGAGTACTATTACTCAGCAGCTGGTTAAGAATTTTTATTTAACGCCTGAGCGCAGTTTAACCCGAAAAATCAATGAAGCTTTGATGGCTTTAATTTTAGAGTTTCGTTATGGCAAAGATGAAATTTTAGAGGCGTATTTAAACGAGGTTTATTTAGGGCAAGATGGTGCGCATGCTGTTCACGGTTTCGGTTTAGCAAGTGAATTTTATTTTTCTAGACCTTTGAATGGCTTACCTTTGTATCAAGTAAGCGCCTTAATTGCGCTAGTCCGCGGCCCTAGCTATTATAATTTGCGTAGAAAGCCTGAGCGCGCTTTGAAGCGCCGCAACTTGGTTTTAAAAGAAATGCTAGCTCAAGGTTTTATTGATGAAACTCAGTATAAAAAAGCAAAACGTAAGCCACTTAAAATAGTGCCTTTTGCACACCGTCCTGCAAACCGTTATCCTGCTTTTATTGATTTAGTTAAGCGTCAATTAGCTGAAGAATATAACGAGTCTGATTTAACTTCTGAAGGGTTGAATGTTTTTACGACCCTCGATACTAAAGTCCAAGATGCTTTGGAGATCAGTGTTACCGAGCAACTTAAGAAAATTGAACGGCGTAAGCGATCCTCTAAATTAGAGACTGCTGCCATTGTCACGCGTAGAGATACCGGGGAAATTGTTGCATTGGCAGGGGGCAGAGATAGTCATGGTGTGGGTTTTAATCGTGCCTTAACAGCCTTACGTCCTATTGGCTCATTGATTAAACCGATCGTTTATTTAACCGCGCTTGAGTATCCAGAGAGATATACTTTAGTGACCCCTATCAGTGATACTACGATAGAAATTAAGGCTGAAAGAGGTAAGGTATGGAAGCCTAAAAATTACGATAAAATTGAGCATGGTGACGTGCCTTTGCATACGGCATTAGCAAAATCTTATAATTTGGCAACGGTACGTATTGGTATGGATATCGGTGTCGGGCGTATTGCTAAAACACTTCGTGAAACAGGTGTGACTCGTGCGATTAATTTGTATCCATCGATGCTTTTAGGTGCTTTAACATTAACGCCTTTTGAAGTCACGCAAATGTATCAAACTTTAGCAGGTGATGGTTTTGCAATGCCATTACGGTCTATTAATTCTGTGGTTGCGCAGGGTGGGGATTTGTTACAACGTTACCCCTTTGTCATTAGACAAGAGCTTGATCCCGCTGCGACTTATTTAACGAATACTGTTTTGCAGGAAGTAATGAGCGATGGAACAGGGCGTTCTACTTATCAAGTTTTACCCAAATCTTTACGTGTTGCAGGTAAAACAGGGACAAGTAATGATTTAAAAGATAGTTGGTTTGCTGGCTATACAGGCGATTATTTGGCTGTTTTTTGGGTCGGGCGTGATGATAATAAATCTGCAGGAATTACGGGTTCTAGTGGTGCGCTAAAATTATGGACTGCTTTGATGTCTAGGGTTGCAACCCTGCCTGTTTTATTAGCAATGCCTGATTCAGTTGAGTCTGTGTGGATTGACCCTGAATCTGGTTTAAAGGCAAATGAGTTATGTGCAGGTGCTGTTCGATTTGATTTTGTACGTGATTCAGGGCCAAAAGAAAATGCGGTTTGTGTTGACTCAACAGTCAATAAAGCAAAAGTTTGGATTAATGATTTTATAAAGGATAATTTTGAATGAAAATAATAGCTTTACTGTTTCTTATGTTGTCAGGTCTTGTGCAGGCAGGACAGTCAGATATCAAGGTATTAGAAAAATTTTTAGCGAAAGCAAGTAACTTCCAAGCGGACTTTACGCAGACTTCACTTGATGAGAAAGGCAAGGCAGGGCAGCAAAGTAAAGGTATTTTTTATTTACAACAGCCCGGTAAATTTCGTTGGAACTACCTAAAGCCTTATGCACAACAAATTGTTTCTAAAGGGGGTAAAGTTTGGTTTTATGATGCTGATTTAGAGCAAGTCATCATTAAAAAAATAGATCAATCCATTGGTGATACACCGGCTTTATTATTGAGTGGTAGCGTCAAACTTAAAGAAAAATTTACGATTAGCAGTGACGGACTTAAAAAGGGGGTTTTATGGTTGAAGTTAACCCCTAAAAATCCTGAAAGTAGTTTTAAGTATATTTTAATTGGTTTAAAAGAAGGGATTCTTTATGGGATGGAGTTAAGTGATAATTTTGGGCAATTAACGCAGATTATGTTCACAAATGTAAAAGTTCCCGCTAAGTTAGATGCCGGTTTATTTGAATTTGTGCCTCCTAAAGGAACGGATATCTTTGAAGGCTAATATTTAGATTTAATAACAATGAGTCAGTCGATAAAACCTCTTGCAGATTTAATGCGCCCCGAATCCTTGGTGGATTATGTAGGGCAGAAGCACCTTTTGCAGGAAGGTAAGCCTTTGTATGAAGCAGTAAGCTCAGGGCGTTTACATTCGATGATTTTTTGGGGCCCGCCAGGCACAGGAAAAACCACCTTGGCACGCATGATTGCCCACCATTCTAATGCTGAGTTTATGGCTATTTCAGCGGTATTAGCTGGAGTTAAAGAAATTCGTGCCGCGGTTGCTTTAGCCAAAACCATAAGAGAGCAAGAGCAGCGATCAAGTATCTTATTTGTTGATGAGGTACACCGGTTTAATAAATCACAACAAGATGCTTTTTTACCGCATGTCGAAGATGGCACTTTTTACTTTTTAGGTGCGACGACTGAAAATCCTTCTTTTGCATTAAATAATGCTTTGTTATCTCGGGCGCGAGTTTATGTTTTAAATGCGTTAAGTGTTGATGAATTGCAGGGGCTGATTAGTCGAGTTTTATCGGATGAAGAAAAAGGCTTTGGTTTGTTAAAGCTAAGGCTATCTGAAACGTTAAGACAGCAATTTGCATTAGCGGCTGATGGTGATGCGCGGCGCTTATTAAATTTATTAGAAATTGCGGTTGAATTAACACAGGCAAAGCAAAGCACTGAGATTACAGAGGCGATTGCTAAAGAAGTTTTAACCGGTGGTGTGCGGCGATTTGATAATCAAGGTGAGGAGTTTTATAACCAAATTTCTGCTTTACATAAGTCGGTGCGTGGCAGCTCGCCCGATGCTGCTTTATATTGGTTTTGTCGTATGATTGACGGCGGTTGTGATCCGTTATATTTAGCGCGACGTATTGTGCGTATTGCTTCTGAAGATATTGGTAATGCTGACCCGCGGGCACTGCAATTGTGTATGAATGCTTGGGAAACGCAAGAGCGATTAGGTAGTCCGGAAGGTGAATTAGCTTTGGCGCAGGCATTAGTTTATATGGCATGCGCACCTAAAAGTAATGCAGTTTATATGGCTTTTAATTCTGCAATGCAGGTAGCTAAACAAAGCGGAAGCTTACCTGTCCCTAACCATTTACGTAATGCACCCACGAAATTAATGAAATCATTAGATTATGGGAAAGAGTACCGCTATGCTCATTCTGAACCTGATGCTTATGCAGCTGGGGAAAACTACTTTCCTGAGCAGTTAGAAGAAATTCAATTTTATCAGCCTGTTGCTCGTGGCTTAGAAATTAAAATCTCAGAAAAATTAAAATATTTGCGAGAATTAGATAGAATAGCGGGCAAGAATTAAAATAAAGCTTTAAGAAGTTACCATTAATAAAAAACGCATTTACATAAAAATAAAGATAACGCTATGGACTTAAATTTTCTTGATTTTGAACAACCGATTGCTGAGTTAGACGCAAAAATTGAAGAACTACGCCGAGTGCAGTCGGAAAATGATATAGATATTTCTTCTGCTTTAGAAGATTTAGAAGCTAAAAGTGAGGCAATGACTGAGGAAATCTTTAAAGATTTAAGTGATTGGCAAATCTCACAATTATCTCGTCACCCTGGTCGTCCTTATACTTTAGATTATATTGATGCCATGTTTACGGATTTTCATGAGCTGCATGGTGATCGTGCTTATGCTGATGATCAGGCACTTATCTGTGGCCTAGCTAAATTACATGGTCAAGCTGTTGTTGTTATTGGGCATCAAAAAGGCCGTGACACAAAAGAAAAAATTAAACGTAATTTTGGTATGCCTCGTCCAGAAGGCTACCGTAAAGCATTGCGTGTTATGAAATTAGCTGAGCGATTTAAGTTGCCCATAATTTGTCTTATTGACACACCGGGGGCATATCCAGGAATTGGTGCGGAAGAGCGCGGTCAAAGTGAAGCGATTGCACGTAACTTATTTGAAATGGCCAAGCTAGAAACACCAATTGTTTGTACTGTTATTGGTGAAGGTGGTTCGGGGGGTGCTTTAGCGATTGGGGTAGGTGATTGTTTAATTATGTTGGAATACAGTACTTACTCTGTCATTTCTCCAGAAGGTTGTGCATCTATTTTATGGAAGAGTGCAGATAAAGCTAAATTAGCGGCAGAAGCAATGGGGATTACTTCTGATAGAGTCAGAGAGCAGGGATTTTTAGATGAAGTAGTGAGAGAGCCTGTTGGTGGCGCGCATAGGGATTTTAAAGTAGCCGCCGAAAATCTTCAGGAAGCTTTATTTCGTCATATTAAAGAATTGCGTCATGAGAGCATGGAAGACTTATTAGAAAAACGTTATCAGCGTATTATGTCTTATGGTGCATTTTCGGATGATGCTAAGTAGGCAAGCATTATTTTTATATTACAATTTTAGGTAGGATGGGTAGAGCATTTTTTGCGAAACCCATCGTTACTTGTGATATTGATGGGTTTCATTGCGTGCCTAAAAAGCAGGCACTTCACTCTACCTATCCTACAAAATAGTTAAGTACACATAAGTACGGAATATGTTACAAAACTTTATATAAGCTCAAGACTTAATTATAAAAGTTCCTTTTCTTTTTAAATGATTTGTTAATCGTTTTCGTTCAACTGGTTTCAATATGAAACTTACCTCGCCTTTTATTGCAACGCAGCTTGCTTGCTTCTATGAGAAACATCGCTTTATTGTCGCTTACAGTGGCGGTATAGATTCTCATGTTCTATTGCATTTACTTGCAAGCGTTCCTGAATTAAAAAATAAAATAACGGCTATTTATGTGCATCATGGCCTACAAGCCTGTGCAGATGATTGGGCGGTGCATTGTCAGCAATGTGCACAAGCTTTAGCAGTTGATTTTCAGGCTATTAAAGTTAATGCTAAGGCAAAACAAGGGCAAAGTCCTGAAGAAGCCGCACGTAATGCTCGCTACCAAGCCTTTAAAGATATTGTTCAAGAAAATGATGTGCTGTTGTTTGCCCAGCATCGTAATGATCAGTTAGAAACTGTTTTATTGCAGTTGTTTCGAGGGGCGGGTTTAAAAGGTTTATCGGGTATGCCTGAAAATATTGTTTTTTCTAAAGGGCAGTTACTGAGGCCCTTATTAGATGTTAGTCAGGATGAGATTAAGCAATACGCGAATCAGCACCAGTTACAGTGGGTTGAAGATCCTAGTAATCAGGATATAAGCTTTGACCGTAATTTTTTGCGGAATGAGATTATTCCATTATTAGAGCAGCGTTGGCCTAGTCTTGATAAAACGGTGGCGCGCGTGGCCGGCCATTGTGCTGAGGCGCAATCAGAATTATCTGCTAGTGCAAAAGATAAAATGTTGAAGCTTTATGATAAAGAAACGCAAAGTTTATCAGTACTAGGTTTATTAGAGTATGAGAAGAAAGCTCAGCAGTGGGTTTTGCGTGAATGGTTTGCTTATCAAAGTTTACGTATGCCCTCAGTTAAAGTATTAACAGCTATTTTTACTGATATTTTACATGCCCGTCCAGAAGCAAATCCGGTTGTACAGTTTGGAGGGTATACGGTTCGGCGTTATCGAAATAATTTATATTGTGTTGCTGAACAATTGCCCGTTGATTTTCAACAAACGTTTTTATGGTTAGATGCAAAGCCAAATTTACAATTAAGTAATAATGGTTTTTTAAGTGCTGAGCCAGCAGCTCAGGGTATCAATCGTGCTTTGTGGAAAGGTGGCTCTGTTGAAGTGAGGTATCGCCAAGGAGGCGAGAAAATTGCACTTAATAATAGGGAAGGTAGGCATAGTTTAAAGAAGCTATTTCAAGAGTCTGGAATTCTGCCGTGGTTGCGGGATAGGCTTCCTATTATTTATATTGATGGTCAAATTGCTGCCATTGCAGATTTATGGGTGGCAAAAGAGTTTATTGGGCGCGATGGGGAGGCCTGTATAAAGCTAAATTGGCAGGAAATTACGAGTGAATTAAAAATATAAGTGTCACGTTATTTTTGTCGGTGTTTTTGAGTGAAATCTATTAATAAATTTACGTATTATTTATGGACTACACAAGCGTGTTTAGCGTGCTAAAATAACCGGATTAATTTTTTCCTTTATTTTTATCTTTATCTTTTTAGTCAATGACAAAATTTATATTTATTACTGGTGGTGTGGTTTCCTCTCTTGGTAAAGGGATCGCAGCGTCTTCTTTAGCGGCTATTTTAGAAGCTCGCGGCTTAAATGTCACAATGACAAAGCTGGATCCATATATTAATGTTGATCCAGGTACGATGAGCCCGTTTCAACATGGTGAGGTTTTTGTTACTGAGGATGGTGCAGAGACAGATTTAGATTTAGGGCATTATGAGCGTTTCTTAAGTACTCGTTTAACCAAGAAAAATAACTTCACGACAGGGCAGGTTTATGAAAGCGTCCTACGTAAAGAGCGTAAAGGCGAATATTTAGGCGCAACGGTTCAGGTTATTCCTCATATTACTAATGAAATGAAACGCCGTGTTTATGCGAGTGCGGATGAAAATAATGATGTTGCCATTATTGAAGTGGGTGGCACGGTTGGTGATATTGAGTCTCTTCCTTTCTTGGAAACCATTCGTCAAATTGGTGTTGAATTAGGGCGTGATCGCGTGCTGTTTATTCATTTAACATTAGTTCCTTATATTAAAACTGCTGGGGAAATTAAGACTAAACCTACGCAGCATTCAGTTAAAGAATTACGTACCATTGGTATTCAACCTGATATTTTAATCTGTCGTTCTGAAATGCGAATTCCTGCTGCAGAGCGTCATAAAATTGCTTTATTTACCAATGTTCCAGAAAAATCAGTTATATCTGCTTTAGACGCCGATACGATTTACCGTATCCCACTGTTACTTAATGAACAGGGTTTAGATGATATTGTTGTTGATCAATTACGCTTAGATGTTCCGCCGGCTGACCTGTCAGAGTGGGAAGCGGTTGTTGATGGTTTAACACACCCAACAGACTCAGTGACCATTGCGATTGTTGGTAAATACGTTGATCACAGTGATGCTTATAAATCATTAAGTGAAGCTTTAACACATGCGGGCATTAAGACACGTAACACAGTAAAAATTAAATATATTGATTCTGAGTTAATTGAAAAAGAAGGGGTTACTCAGTTAAAAGACGTTGATGCGATTTTAGTCCCGGGTGGTTTTGGTGAGCGTGGCGTAGAAGGGAAAATTGCTACAGTTCGTTTTGCACGTGAGAATAAAGTGCCTTATCTAGGGATTTGTTTGGGAATGCAATCAGCTGTTATTGAATTTGCACGTAATGTTGCAGGTTTAGAAGGCGCGCATAGTACTGAATTTTTGCCTAACAGTCCACACCCCGTTATTGGGTTGATTACTGAGTGGAAAGATCATGAAGGTCAGACTGAAACGCGTGATGAAAATTCTGATTTAGGTGGCACGATGCGCTTAGGTGCACAAAAATGTCAGATTCAGTCGGATTCATTAATTTTTGAAATGTATCAAAAAGATGTGATTACTGAGCGTCACCGTCATCGTTATGAGTTTAATAATAATTACTTAGAGCCTTTAGAAAAATCAGGTTTAAAATTTTCAGGTAAATCAATTGATGGGCGTTTAGTTGAAGTGGTTGAAGTCGTTGATCACCCTTGGTTTCTTGCTTGCCAATTTCACCCAGAATTTACTTCAACACCTCGTAATGGTCATCCTTTATTTTCTGGATTTATCAGTGCGGCCGTTAAACAAAAACAAGGTAAATAGTGATGAAGTTATGTGATTTTGAAGTCGGTTTAGATAAGCCCCTATTTTTAATTGCCGGTACTTGCGTTATTGAAAGTGAGCAAATGGCGATTGATACAGCTGCAACTCTTAAAGAGTTATGTGCAAAGTTAAAAATCCCTTTTATTTACAAGTCTTCATTTGATAAAGCAAATCGTTCTTCGCATAAAAGTTATCGTGGCCCAGGTGTAGAAGAAGGCTTAAAGATCTTAGAAAAAGTTAAACAGCAAGTAGGTGTGCCTGTTTTAACTGATGTGCATGAAGATACGCCTTTAGCTGAGGTTGCTTCGGTTGTTGATGTTATGCAAACCCCTGCTTTTTTATGTCGGCAAACTAACTTTATTCAAGCGGTTGCAAGTCAAGGAATACCGGTCAATATTAAAAAAGGCCAGTTCTCTGCACCATGGGATATGGTGCATGTTGTTGATAAAGCAAAAGCAACAGGAAACCAGCAAATTATGGTGTGTGAGCGTGGCGCATCATTTGGTTACAATAATTTAGTTTCTGATATGCGTTCATTAGCAGAAATGCGTAATACGTGTTGTCCAGTTGTTTATGATGCGACCCATTCAGTGCAATTACCGGGTGGACAGGGTACGTCATCAGGTGGTCAGCGAGAGCATGTACCTGTTTTAGCTAGAGCAGCAGTTGCCGCAGGTATTTCAGGTTTATTTATGGAAACGCACCCAGACCCTGAAAAAGCATTAAGTGATGGCCCAAATTCTTGGCCATTACATCGTATGAAAGAATTATTAGAAACACTTTTACTGATTGATCAAGCAGTAAAAGCGCAAGCCCTGATAGAAAATACCTTATAAATATAAAAGAGGAATAAAATGGCCAGAATAGTTGATATTAAAGCAAGAGAAATTTTAGATTCACGTGGTAACCCAACGATTGAAGCTGATGTTATTTTGGCCTCAGGGCGAATCGGCAGTGCAATGGTTCCTTCTGGCGCTTCAACAGGTGAACGTGAAGCCATTGAATTACGTGATGGCGATAAAGATAGATATTTAGGAAAAGGTGTTTTAAAAGCAGTTGAATTTGTAAACACTGAAATCCGTGATGCTGTTATTGGAATGGATGCCTCTGATCAAGCAGGGCTTGATAAAAAAATGATGGAATTAGACGGTACTGATAACAAAGGCCGTATTGGTGCAAATGCCATTCTAGGTGTTTCTATGGCAGCGGCTCGCGCTTCAGCAGAAGAGGCATGTGTACCTTTATATCGCCACTTAAATACCAGCGGTGAATTCATTATGCCAGTACCGATGATGAATATTATCAATGGGGGCTCTCACGCAGATAACAGTGTTGATTTGCAAGAGTTTATGATTTTACCTGTAGGTGCACCTTCTTTTAAAGAAGCAATTCGTTACGGTGCTGAAGTTTTTCATAATCTAGCTAAAGTATTAAAAGCTAAAGGCTTAGCAACAACAGTTGGTGACGAGGGTGGCTTTGCACCTAATTTATCTTCTAACGAAGAAGCCATTGAGGTTATTTTAGAGGCGATTAAATTAGCGGGCTATAAAGCGGGTGAAGATATTTACCTTGGTTTAGACGCAGCGGCCTCTGAATTTTATAAGGATGGTAATTATGAATTAAGTTCAGAAGGTAAAACTCTGAATGCTGTTCAAATGACTGATTTCTTTGCTGATTGGGTAGATAGATATCCAATTATCTCAATTGAAGATGGCTTATATGAAAATGACTGGGAAGGATGGAAAGGCTTAACGGATAAAGTTGGCGATAAAATTCAGCTGGTGGGTGATGATTTATTCGTAACTGATCCTGCAACTTTACGTGATGGTATTGCTAAAGGCGTTGCTAATTCTATTTTAATTAAAGTTAATCAAATCGGTACTTTAACTGAAACTTTTGAAGCGATTAATGCCGCTCATGAAGCAGGATATACAGCCGTTGTTTCACATCGTTCGGGAGAAACGGAAGATACAACAATTGCAGATATTTGTGTTGCTATGGGTACAGGTCAAATTAAGACAGGTTCATTAAGCCGCTCTGACCGTATTGCTAAATACAACCGTTTAATGAAAATTGAAGAAGAGTTAGGTGAGAAAGCTGTCTATGCAGGCCGCAGTGCTTTTAAGAAATTATCTTAATTCGTTTTAGCTCATTAGATAGTCAGTTAAGTTAATATGTCTTGAAATTATTCCTGATATTTTGTATTTAAAACTTACAGGTTAAAAAGTGTAGGTTATGTACAAGGTCAGGAATAATTCTATATATTAGCTTATATCCATACCTATCAAAGCTCTATGAAATTCCTTATCGTTATTTTAGTAATATTAATTTCACTTTTGCAGTATCGTTTATGGCAGGGTGACGGTAGTGTTGCGCAAACACAAAAATACCGGGATCAGCTCGCTGAATTACAAGAACAGTTGAAAGTAAAGCGGCAGCGAAATGAAATACTTAAAGCTGAAGTTAAAGATTTACGTAAAGGAAAAGAAGCTATTGAAGAAATTGCTCGTTATGACTTGGGCTTAATTAAAAAGGATGAAACCTTTTTTCAAGTTATTGAGTAATTAGTATCAGTTATTTTGATTTTAAACGTTGTGAGAATGACAACGAACTAGGGTGAAATTCTTTGCCCGTTTCTATGAAAAATCCTATGAATACAATCGTTAAATATTGGGGTGTCGTACCTGCAGCTGGTGTGGGTAAAAGGATGCAAGCAGATCGCCCAAAGCAATACTTGGCATTAAACGGAATGACAGTAATTGAGCAAAGCTTATCTCGCTTGTTAGAGGTTAAGCGGTTTACAGCTATTGTCGTTGCTATTTCTAAAGAAGACCCTTATTGGCCGGAATTAGCACTTTCAAAAAATGCTCGAATTCGTACCGCGCCAGGTGGAAAAGAACGAGCAGACTCAGTCTTATCAGCTTTGCATTCTATTGCTGATAGCGCATCTGATAATGATTGGGTTTTGGTTCATGATGCAGCTCGGCCGTGTATTACTCCAAGTGATGTAGAGCATTTAATTGATGAATTACAAAATCATCAAAATAATTGGAGGGGAGTTCAGTGTATATCTGAAAAACAAAAAAAAGAACTTCAACAGCAAATCACTTGGTGTAAAGGCACAAGAAATTAATCAGGACTATGTTGATAAACCTAAATAAAATAAACAAAAACGAAATATGGCTTACTAAGAAGTCCTTTATCGATATTAATGGTAATGAGGTTAATAGTGAGCATGAGTTTATTATTTTTATAGTGTTAGGACCCGAAAGTATAAACGATGAGGAATTTGTTCGTGTACAACCAATATCGAAACAAATAGAAAGTCGAACTGATGAAGATATATTTATTGAAGATGAGTCTATTTTAGGTTATCCGTTTATTATTGAGACATGGAATGAGCAACCTATTTTAACAAAATTACTTCATAAAAAACTTGGGTCCATAAGTAATCTATCAGTCGATGTTATTGAGCCAAGTGAGTTTTCTAAGAAGCAACTATCATTCAGGAGAAGTGAAATTAAAAGAACTGCCTTTTTAAGACAATCAGTACTTTCAAATATAGTGGACCCTTTAAATAGTTATAAACAAGTAGCGCAAGTTGCAACCTATGCTTCATGGACAAAGTCTCCAGTATTTGCCTATGCTGCTATTATTATAGGTGTTGTTTTTATTTTATGGCAACCCCAAAAGTTTTCCAATGAGGAATTCTTGGAGTTTTATCTAGATAAAAAATCTATTGGATCAATTTTTATTCATGAACCACATGGTGGGATTCATGGTGAACAACGTGCGGATGAAGCTTTTAGGATTATTGGATTTTCATTAACTGAAAGTGATATAATTCAATTAGCTCTAAAAAAATATGATGATGGAGACTATCTAGCTTCTTCAAAATTATTTTCACAAGTCCCTGATTTATTTAATCAAAATATTAAGATTTATTTTTATGCTGCATTATCAGATTTATATGCAAATAATACAGCTAGAGCCATAATTTCATTTGAAAAACTTGCCCTTGAGAAAAGAGAGTTCACTAAAAAATCAGGAATTTCAAATGATGATGTTTTATATTATCTAGCATTAGCATATGTTCAAAATGGTGATATAAGCAATGCAAGAGCGCTATTAAATAAAATATCTTCTAATAGTCCCGATTATCTAAAGGATAAGCCTAATATTCTAGGAAATTTACGTTGGTTTTAAAGTTTTTAAATTAAAAATATGTTTACTCAACTTCAGTCTTTGCTAAAATTCTTAATTGTAGCAGCTTGTCTGGTTACTTCAGTTTATATTTATTTAAATCCAGAT
>ENA-OSET01001703-OSET01001703.1-sediment-metagenome-genome-assembly--contig:-NODE-1703-length-22433-cov-27.627617_pt1 | contig 22433 bp, 21 predicted proteins | sample MGYA00237882_ERZ534229 | MGnify/ENA primary metagenome ERZ534229 (study PRJEB26408, sample SAMN06266212) | sediment metagenome | isolation source: Hudson Canyon methane seep mesocosm | place... | reverse complement strand
CAAAGAAAATAAGCAAAAAAGAATTTATTTTAACACCTCCTCACCCAAACCCTCTCCAGCAAGAGAGGGCTTAAGAGTAATTGCAAAACACTAAGTACTTATATTAATTGTTACTGTTGTTTGCTTATTTAATGGCTTTTCAATAATCGGATCCTGTTTGATCATATTGATTACTTGCTCAGCAACATTTAACCCTAAAGACTGCGATATCCCGGCAAAAGAAGTCGTTAATCGCGGATTTATTTCTAAAACTATAGGCTCAGCACTCTGAGGATGGATTATATCAATTCCCACATAGCCCCATAAACCTGGAATTGCATTGGCCACTTTATCAATCAATAATTGATAAGTTTCCTTATGGTCAATAGAAACGTTTACTTCACAAGCTTGTAATGAAAATTGCTGCTGTTGAATGGACACTATTTGACGATTACAACACAATAACCAGGCCCTGCCATTTTTAAATAGACAGGATAGACTCAAGCTATGCCCTGCAATATAAGGCTGAATGATGTACTCTTCCTGTTCAACTAAAGATTGCTGAAGTTTGCTTAACTCACCCCAGTTATCAATTAAATAAGTCGCTTCACAACCTTCTGCATTTTTTGGTTTAACAACCCAGGGTGCAGGAATTTGTTGGGAAAACACAGCCAATTGCCAGGTATCAACAACCTTAATACCATGAGACTTTAATATTTCAGCCGTCCTTAGTTTATCTGCGCAGATGCTTACAGCAGACGCATTAGAATTAAGTAAGTGTGTGTGATTTTCTATGACTAAGACGGATAAATCATACAACACCGAGTCAGATTCAGGTGCTATTGGCCAAACAGCATCGTTTTGCTGAATTAATGTAGGCAAATAATCATCCATAGACTCTGTAGCTGAAATATAGATACACTGGATTTTTTCAGGGAAAACCAAGTGCTTGAAATGACCATCTAATAAAACAGTTAGCTGTAACGCTTTAGTTTTACTCAAGTCGGCGACTAATGCTTTAAGCATCAACTCCCCTTCCCTTACCATAGACTCAGGCAACTGCCCTTGAGCAACACCACCAGCCGTTATAAACTCAAAAACAAGTACTTTTATAATTAACCTTCTAGGAGCTTATCCTGAAAAATAGATATTATGAGGAAGATATTCTAAACTATTCTTATTTTTCACTCTATAGCCGCAATAGACTCAGCAACAGGAAACCTTCATGAGCCCGCACCCAAATATTCTTTGTATAGAAAACAGTCTGCTTGTTGTGATTGATATTCAATCAAAATTACTCTCGGCAATGACAGAAAACACTGCCGAACAAATACTAAAAAACAGCTCAACCTTGCTTAAGGCCACAAACCTATTAAATATACCTGTTATTGTTACCGAACAATACCCTCAAGGCTTAGGTTCCACCGATTCATCAATAATAGAATCATTAGCTGAAAACACCGCTATTCTGGATAAAACTGGATTCTGTTGTTTTAGCGCGGAAGGTTTTTCTCAAGCACTTGAAAATAGTGGTCGCAAACAAATCATCCTGATTGGCCAGGAAGCACATGTTTGCGTTTTACAAACAGCGTTAACGTTATTGCACAAGGGATATCAAGTACATATTGTAGAAGATGCCATTTGTTCAAGAAGCACTGAACATAAACTTTTTGCCCTACAAAGAATGCAGCAACAAGGGGCAAGCATAAATAATTATGAGTCTGTTATATTTGAATGGTTAAAAGATTCAAAGCATGCTGACTTTAAAAGCATTTCAAGATTACTCCGATAAACTTTCTTTCCCTATCACCTCAGTTGTATACCTATACACTCTAATCTGATCTGACCAAAAGTGTTTATCTAATCCTGCTTTTTGTTTTAAATGCTGTAGAAATTTCACTGGGGTGTGTATAGACTGCCAAACAGAAGGTAAAAAAGTCCCTCTACGATAACCACTTTCTAAAATCAAACCATCAATATCAGGCTGAATTTTAGAAACCAAATCCTGTTCAGAACTAAACTCAATCTCGACTGAAGGACTTAATATTGAGATATGAATATCAATATTCTCTAGTTCTGACTGAATCAGCGGCGGGAACCGTGAATCTTTAAAAGCGGCTGAAAAAGCATTTTCACAAACATCTTCAGCCAAGGGTAAAACAGCTTTCAGCATACCAATACAGCCTCGCAATTGCTTGTTTTTTTCCAGGGTAATAAAGGTGGCTCTTTGTTGAGAGAAAGCCGTTGAATAATCTCTTAAATTAATACTTAAAGGGTGCCCTGTATCCAATCCAAGCTGAATTGATTGATAGGCTAAACCCAGCAAAACCTGTCTGTCTGTTTCATTCAATAACATAAGCACCATACCCCACAACCCGACTCTTATCACCACTTCCAGCAGTATCACCAGAATTCCTTAAATCAATGGTCTTAAGCTGTAATTTATTTTTTCTAGCCAAGGCCAGCAAACCGCTCACCGGCACACAACCACAGGCTGAATGACCATCTATTTTTTCATATTGCAAGTGTTCGAACCGTTCTGAGGTCTTTTTATCCAGCGTTTTAGCTGTTTCATAATCGTGAAAATGACTTAAATCAGAACTAATGACAATTAAAGTATTTGCCTGCCCCCAAAATAGTTCTAAAACCTGACAAACCTGTTCAGCAGTTGCATCCCCAGCCACGACAGGAATTAAAGAGAATGCTTGCAAAACGCTTTGTAAAAATGGCAAATGAACTTCAAGACTATGCTCTAATTCATGCGCCTGATCGATATAATCAACAAAAGCTAATTCAGCCAACTGTTTCACCGCATCAGTATCAACAGTAATATTCCCCAAAGGGGTAACAAATTGACTGGCGGTACTTAAAGCTAAGCCCCTAAAACCAACGCGATGAGAAGGTCCAATTAAAACCACTCGATTAATAGACTGACTGAGCTGTTTTAATCGTACATAAGCAGTGGCAGCAATGGGCCCCGAATAAATATAGCCAGCATGTGGCGCTATAATGGCTTTAGGAACTTTTTGACCTTGCGATGCCTCATTAAGATAATGCTTTATCATTAATTTTAGCTGTTCTTTATCAGCTGGATAAAATGCACCAGCAACAGCAGCTTGACGAATATGTGCCATGCTTAATTTATAGGCTGTTTAAGCTAAATTACAAGGTAGATTTTCAAATATCCTGAAAATTTACTACAACGATTTAGCTTATAACTTTGATAGATAACACCTAATTCTAACTAAAACGAGACTTGCCATGCGTAGACAATTAGCAAATAACATTGTGACAACAAACTATTGGCATAAACTTGATGATGGTCGAATTCAATGCGACTTATGCCCTAGGTTTTGTAAATTACATGATCAACAACGAGGCCTGTGTTTCATTAGACAAAATATGAAGCAGCAGATCGTTTTAACCAGCTATGGGCGATCCAGTGGTTTTTGTATAGACCCTATTGAAAAAAAACCGCTTAATCATTTTTACCCGGGCTCATCGGTATTTTCTTTTGGCACGGCTGGTTGCAATCTAGCCTGCAAATTTTGTCAAAACTGGGATATCAGTAAGTCCAGAGAAATGGATTCATTAATGAGTAAAGCAACACCTGAAACCATTGCTCATGCAGCATTTAACGAAGGCTGTAAAAGTGTTGCCTACACCTATAATGATCCCGTAATCTTTCATGAATATGCCATTGATACCGCAATGGCCTGTAAAGAATTAGGCATCAAATCAGTAGCCGTCTCAGCAGGTTATGTTTGTGCCCAGCCCCGCGCTGAATTTTATCAAACCATGGATGCCGCCAATATCGATTTAAAAGCCTTTTCTGAAGATTTTTACCACAAAATCACGGGCTCTCATCTACAAGCCATTTTAGAAACCCTGCAATATATTAAGCAGGAAACAAATGTATGGTTAGAACTTACTACGCTGTTAATCCCTGGAGAAAATGATTCAGAAAAAGAGTTACAGGAAATGACTCAGTGGGTCGTTGAAAATCTTGGACCAGATGTACCCATGCATTTTTCGGCCTTTCACCCTGACTGGAAAATGCGGGATATAGCAAGAACGCCAACAGCAAGCTTATTAAAGGCAAGATCCATTGCCTTAGCCAATGGTGTACATTACGCCTACATAGGCAATGCCCATCATAAAGCTGCTGACAGCACTTATTGTCATCATTGTGGCGAGCTATTAATCGGCCGCGACTGGTATCAGCTTTCTGAATGGAATTTAGATGCTCATGGTGCTTGTTTAGCTTGCAACACTGTCTGTGCGGGTTTGTTCGACAAAGAACCTGGAAAATGGGGTTCGAAACGGCAAGTAGTGAGTCTTTAGTTAGGCTTGACGACTGTAAGGGTGACTGCAAGAGCTTATCTGGAACGGGACAGGAATTATTGTTATTAATAAAAGAATACCTGATTCCCCATCACTCTCCGCCATTTTAAAATAGCCAACTTCTCTACCCCGTCATTCCTGCATTATCTTAGCAGGAATCTAATTTACTCTGAATGGATCCCCGATAACAGACCTCGGGGATGACGCGTGGCAGTTGGGATTATTGTTTTTAAGAAAAGAATATGACTGTGAACTAAAAGCAGGGCTGTCATATTCTAAAGTTGTTTTCATGCTGTTTTTCAAGACTGTTGACAGCAGGGATGCAGTCAACAAGGCTACATGGATGTATTTACGCAGTGTCTTGAGAGACAGTATGGAAGCAACCAATGGTTTAACCATAGCCATGTAAAATATGGATAAATAAAGTAGCAATGGATAATTACCGTTGAATTAAGATAGAATCCATCTAAACATCGACTATCAAACAACAGGAATCAAACATGTCTGATCATGTCTACAAAAAAATAGAACTCACCGGATCTTCTAGTATTGGCATTCAAGAAGCCATTGAAAATGCGGTTAATAAAGCATCGCAAACCATCAATAATATGCGCTGGTTTGAAGTGATCGAAACACGTGGCCATATTGATGATGGCAAAGTTCAACATTGGCAAGTAACGATAAAAGTTGGCTTCACAATTGAATAACTTGTATTAGTGTAACGCTTCTCTTCTCTGTGTAGGAGCACCCGCCCTCGGCGCGATGATAATTGGCAGTTTTTAGAGCAAAGCTTCTATTTTATATCGCACCGAGGGTGGACGCTCCTACATCAAAAGTGGTCCTGGAGCTAGTTCCAGTACTGTTCGTTACTACCATAGGTATCTACACAAGTATTAGCTTTATCTCAATACAGAAAAAGAACAAAGATAAGATGTTAATTTTATTCTCCTCACCCCAGCCCTCTCCATCAGGAGAGGGAGCAAGAGACAAATGCAACCTATTGTTATTTATAGACTTTAAACTTGAGGGTAATAGGGAAACTTTTAAAACAATTGATATAAAAGGGATCAATCACCCAGAAAAGTTCTAAAGCCACTTTTCCCAGCCATTTTAGCGTTATATAAGGCTGATTCTGCCTGCCTTAAAATATCTGATGATGTGCATTTATTATTTTTTATAAAACTAATTCCAAGGCTTGCAGTCAATTTATAATCAACGTTATTAATAAAAAATGGCTCCTGAATTTTTTTGAGTATTTTTTCTGCAATCAGTGAAGCATGCTGTAAAGCCTCCTGTTCATTACACTTTTCTACAGGCATAAACACAATATAATCATCGCCACCCAGGTGAGCAACTGTATCTGTATCTCGTAACATCGAAGTCAGGCGCCCGCCCAACTCTATTAATACATCATCACCAAAATGATGCCCTATTGAATCATTAATACTTTTAAAGTCATCAATATCAATTAACAATAAAGCACCAACCCCATTAAACCTACGTGCATAAGCGACTTCCTGATCTAATCGATCAAGAAACAACATTTTATTCGGTAATAAGGTTAATTGATCGTAGAAAGCCTGATGGCGAATTTTTTCTTCATCTTGCTTTAATTTAGTGATGTCCGAGAAAACTGAAATGTAATAAATAATCTCTCCCTTAGCATTTCTAATTTCAGTAATCGTCTGGTATTCAGGAAATATTTCACCATTTTTCCGTCTATTCCAGATTTCCCCTTCGTATCTGCCAGTGCCTAATAATTTAGACCACATTTCCTTATAAAATTCTTTAGACTGCCGCCCAGATGCAAGCATTCTGGGGTTTTCACCAACCACCTCAATTTCTGTATACCCCATAATGTTACAAAAAGCACTATTGACTCTGATAATATTATATTCAGGATTAGTAATTAAAATAGCTTGATGCGTATTGAACGTTGCCGCCAACATATTTTGGTAAGATTGTGACTGTTTTACAATTTCAGTTTTGTTATCTAATAGCGCTTGCACCTGTTGTTGCTTGCGGATTAATAACAATAGCACCACGACTATAATCATGGTTAACATTAAACCAGAGATTAAAACAGACCATTTAGTAGAAATGCTTTGCTGAATTAGCCTGTATTTATCAGCCTGCAGGGCTATAGACCAAACTTTATTAGCCAAATAAAAAGAATGTAACACATTAACTCTGTTATCAAGGTTAATATTCTCTTCATACTTATTTTTATAAAGTCTTAACCCTGAAGGTACAGAAGAATCATTTAGCTCTATCTGCATATTACGGTATTCACGACGCGATGTAAGTCCATCAAAAAATTTGCTTAAATTAATGAGCTGAATTAAATAACCTGTAAATTTCCTCTCTATTAATAGCCCATCCTTTTGATTGATAAATAGTGGCGTGTAAAGAAAAATATTTGTCACATGATTGGCTGAGTTCTGTCCAACAGCAATACCTTCACTTAAAGTATCCTCACTATTTTCAATAGCGATTAACAGGTTATTTAGCACCCCTCCACCTACGCTAGGATCGACACCCAACACAGATTGATTAGCATCGTAAGGATAAACATATTTAACCGGGTAATAATGACTTTTTAACGGTGCAATTTTTTCTACACCAGAAGATGATATTTCTTTTATGTGATATTCATTCTGATACAAATTTTTCAGCTTATTCTCAAACCGTTCTCGCTCATCATTGCTAACATACCCCCCCCATTGAAGCTGTTCAATAGTGCTGTGTTCCGCTAGCAGATTACTCGAAAATCGATAAAATTGTTCTAAGGAAAGCTCATTGTCTTCTATAAAATCAGCGCTTAAATGCCTGGCCGAATGCATATAGCCTTGCATTTCATTTTTAATATCCTGAGCTAAGATACGAGCTCGGTTTTCTAAAATACTCTCTAAATACTGAGTTTCTTGTTTCTCAGTATATTTAAACATTTGCAAAGTCGTTATTAATAAAACAATCACAGAAACTAAAATAAGCAATTTTTGATTTATTGTAGCTTCCTTGCTATCAAACAATAACAACAGAACAGGTAAACTAATGACCACAGAAAAACTCTGTGAAAGCCACCACTTTATACCTAAATACCAGAAATCTTCAGTTCCTCCAAACCCTGAAACAAACAATAAATAAAGGCAGATCAACACAGGAAAAAAAGAACTGACTGGCCCTGCCAATATAAGCATCAGTGGAATGTTCGTTTTATCGAAAATGGTTCCATCGAAATGTGAATATCGTAAAACCAGATAACGTGCCAGAAAGATAAAGAATGCCATATTTAATGCAAAACCTAAATATAACAATAGCTGCTGAGTATCCAACAAAATACCTGTCGAATAAGCAAAATTAATGCATAGCAGAAACTGCCCAATAAACACAGCTGGAAGCACCTTCAATCCATAATGAAGTACACAAAAAACGAATAGGCCTGCTATTGGCAAGAAAGGTGAAAAACAAAAAGACGGAGGACTAAATGATAAAAGTAACATTCCAGCTAAATAATAGATTATGGCAAGACCTAAAACCAAAAACACATTTTTTGAGCAAAGAATATTAGAATTATTTATTTTTAAATCCATATTCACACCCTTATTGAGGCAATACAATTGTTATTTGGGTCCCACCTTCCGGAGGGCAGGTCACAGAGATATTTCCCTTATGTTGAGTAACAATCAGTTTACTTAAATATAAGCCCAGGCCTATACCCGTAGTATTTGATGTATTCGATGCCCGGTGATATTTATCAAAAATATGTTTAATATCAGCATACGGAATACCAATACCTTGATCAGTAATAGTCACAATTATTTTTTTGTTTTCAGTATACAGGCCAATGCTGACGGCTTGATTAATATGCGAATATTTGAATGCATTTTCAATCAGATTTTTAAGCATTATTTTTAACAGCTTTTTATCAGCAAGCAAGAGACAAGATTTTTCAGCTGTTTGTAAAACTAAGTTTCGTTTAGGATAGTTAACAAGCATTTCTTCTTTTAGTGCTCGTATTAACATTAACAAATCCATTTCAGACTTTTCTTCTATCAGATTGCTAGATGCCAAGCTTTCTCTGTCTAACGCCGTTTCAACCAGAACGATTAATTTTGCAACAGCATCTCGCATTTTTTCTAATTGTGAATCAATAAAAAGAGGCTTTTGCTTATTTTTTAATTCTAAAATATCAAGATTAGTACTAATGATAGAAACAGGCGTTCTATATTCATGTGAGAACATTTCTGCAAAGCGAATACTTTGTTTTTCAGCATCCACTTTCTGATCCAGCTTAGCTCGTAATTGATCTTTTTCTTCTGATAGGCTTTTATATGTACGCTGCAAAGATTCTTTCTGCTTCTTAACGCTAGCAACGATATACACACTGATAGCAAGAATAGTCAGCATTAAAGAGACTAACCATAATGTTAATGAATTATTAACAAGCTTTTTCTGATAATTAATACCCGCCCATAAACTAACAATATTATTCTTTTCTATCTCAGAAATTGATAAGATCGCCTTATTTAAAGTATCGAGCAAAACCGTCTGGTCACGCCTGGTTAATAAAAAATTCTGAACGGTGTTGTCTAAGAACTTAGTCATTTTTAAGCCGGTAACACCATTATTTTTTGCCTGAAAAGCCAATATGGTTAAAGAATCAATATACCCATAAACATGCTCAGCACTCACCATTGCCATCCCTATTTTTGCATTATGAACGGGGATAAAATGTAATGCCGGATACTTATCCTGCAGATTATTAAAAAGAGATGTATTTTTTTTTATAGCAATTCGTTTATCGATCAGATGCTTCTCATCTTCAATAGCACCATGTTCATTAGAAATAACTATTGCCACAGGTTCCTGAAAATAGGATTGACTCGCCCTGAAGTGCTTATGATGTTTTTTTGGCTGGATAGAGCTCGAAAAGGCATCACATTCATCTTTCTTTAACAGCTCTGAAAGCCCCTCTTGAGTATCAATACTAACAAATAGGATGCGCTTTTCTGCTTTCTCGGCGATTAACTTGCTGAAATCAGCAATCACCCCCACAAACTCCCCTGTGTCGTTAATTCCTGACATCGGCATATTGGCCGACTCAATACAAAGACGAAAATCTTTTTTTGTTGCTAGAAGAGAAAGCGCCTTATCCGATAATCCAGCAGAATTAGCCGACACAGAAAAAATAACAAAGACAAAAGCGAAAAAGTGTATTCGTTTTGATAACAAAGCAATCTGAATCAAAAAATCAATTACCATTTAAAATAATTGCAGCCGATGAAAAACAATACCCAAGCGTGCGTACTGTTTGAACAGGTATAGAGTTATCTAACGATTGCTCACATTTTTTGCGTAATCTTCGTAGCATTGCATCCATAGACCGACTTCCATATTCATCTAATGGATAGTTAAGTATTTTTATTAAGACTTCTCTGGAAATAGTTTCCCCTGCCTGAGCCATTAACGTTTCCATAAATAACATTTCTTTTGCTGTCATTTTAACTTCTCGCCCCTCAGGACAAACAAGTTTCCAGGAGGATTTATCTAAGCACCAGCGACTGATATCCTTTGTAATTTTTTTATCATGGTTAACAAGCCTGCCATGAAGACTATGGATTGCAGCGATCAACTCTTTACTATCAACGGGTTTCACAAAAAAATGATCGGCACCGCAATTATATCCCTCAACCCGGTCTGATAAAGTGCCTTTCGCTGTTAATAAAATAATGCCCGTGCTGGTATTTTTACGCAAAAACTCGACTATTTTAAGGCCTGATTGATCGGGTAATCCAATATCGACCACTGCTACATCAAATGTTATCGTATTAATCGCTTGATACAATTCCATGGCCGTGCCAACACCATCGACCATAATCCCTGAAAGCTCAAGCATTTCAGATAAACTATCTCTCAATAAAACTTCATCTTCTACCAGAATTACATGTATATCATTCATTATTACTAATACAAACCATGAATATTTTTTACCTATAAATTTAAGAAAGTTATCATTAGTATTAGTTCCTAATATTAGATATTCCATTCGTCCCTGAAGAAAAATAAAACCCAAACTGCCACTAACCTAACTATTTGTACGATTTTACTGACTATTGAACTGATAAATATATAGGTATTGCTAAATAGTCACATTTCGTCACATTAAGACTATTTTGGTAGGATGAAGTAATAAACTAAAGACAGTAACATAACCATAATATATTTATGGAAAAATCTTTTCATGTCCGTTTATTCTCAAAATAGTCATATCCTCGTCGTTGATGATGTTGAAAGCAATCGACGTCTACTTGAAAACATGTTTAATAGAGAAAACCATCGGGTAACAGTCGCAGAATCAGCTGAACAAGCATTAAATTTATGCCAACATCATGATTTTGATCTTTTTTTACTGGATGTCAATATGCCGGTAATAAATGGCTTTGAATTAGCTGAACAACTAAGAAGCGATGCTAACACAAGACATATACATATTATATTTATTACTTGTATCAAAAAACAACGGCAAGACCATCTTCAAGGATTAAATTTTGGAGCTATTGATTATATAGAAAAACCAATTAATCGCGAGCTATTGATATCTAAAGTTAAATTCGGCTTTAAAATTTCCGCACAAGAAAAATTATTAAGCCAACACAAGATCAAGCTGCAATTAGAGATTGAAAAAAGAAAGGAACTGGAAACAGAACTCATTTTATCTGCAGCTATTTTTAATGCAGGCAGTAATGGCTTTGTTATTACCAATAGCAATCAAGAAATCATTAAAGTTAATCCCGCTTTTACAAAAATTACTGGCTATAGCGAACAAGAGATATTGGGCCAAACGCCAAAAATTCTGGCATCAGGAAAACATGATAAGGCTTTTTACCAGAACATGTGGAAATCCCTCTTAAACACAGGAGAATGGACTGGGGAAATTTGGAATAAAAGAAAAGATGGTCAGATCTACCCAGAATGGGAAAGTATTACAGCCATTAAGAAAAATGATAAAACTACGCATTATTTAGCCTGTTTCTCTGATTTAAGTCAGCACAAAACCCAAGAAGCCAAAATAAATTATCTATCTTATCAGGATCATTTAACTGATTTACCTAATAGACCCCTATTTGAAAAGCAGGTTGATCAATCCTTGTTAAAACAACAACGCCTGGGGTTATCAGCTGCATTATTGTATATTGATATCAATGATTTCAAAAAATTTAATGATACTTTAGGGCATAAATTTGGCGATCAGATATTAATCCATTTTTCTAAGCGCCTAAATAAGATCGTTAGAGAAAATGTGATTATTTCTCGCTTCGGTGGCGATGAATTTGTCATCTGGATAGATGATATTAAAAATACCCATAACTCTGCTATTGATGCTGCGACAAGACAAGCATTACGTATCCAGAACGAATTTTCACAACCCATTATCATTGATAATTATGATATTCAAGTAAGTAGCAGCATTGGCATTGCTATTTTTCCGGATGATGGTACATCCTGTGACAAGCTTATTCGTAAAGCTGATACGGCGATGTATCAAGCGAAAGCTGAAGGCTCTAATACCTTTAAATTTTTCCAACCAGAAATGGAAAACTCAGCCAAAAAAAGATTACAAATAGAAATTAAACTAAGGCAAGCAGTTTTATCCGATGAGCTAGAGTTGTTTTTTCAACCACAAATTGATATATCATCTGGAAATATCATTGGAGCAGAGGCTTTACTCCGTTGGCAAAATAAACACCTGGGAATTATCTCCCCCGCTGAATTCATCCCCATTGCCGAGACATCAGGATTAATATTAGAGCTAGGTCGCTGGGTTATAAATGAAGCCTGTCAAAAAATAAAGCAATGGGAAGAAATGGGGTTATTCAATACACTGCAAACAGTTTCTGTGAATATCAGCTCTGTTCAGTTTGAAAACGAAAGATTCCTAGATGATTTATCTTCAATAATTAAATCATCAGGCATTACTCCATCACATCTGGATATTGAGTTAACTGAAACAGCGTTGATTAGTGACTTTAACAAGGTTTGTGCCCGTCTAAATGAGATAAAAAAAATAGGTTGTCGTATTTCTATTGATGATTTTGGTACAGGTTATTCATCGCTAAAATATTTAAGCTCATTTCCCCTTGATGTATTAAAAATTGATAAATGTTTTGTTGATGATATAACGGTAAAACCTTCAAATTTAGCCATTGTCCATTCCATCGTTTCTATGGCAAAAATGTTAGATGCCCATATTGTTGCAGAAGGCGTTGAAGATGAAGAGCAGCTTAAAATATTAAACACTGCCGGGTGTAATTGTTATCAAGGTTACTTATTTAACCCTGCACTTAAAGCAGCTGTTTTTGAAAACTTAATAAACCCAAAGAATTAAGCAAAAAGAACTGTAACTCAGGCTAAATTCAGCCACCAATTATTGAGAGTTAATAGCTTTTTTAAAAATCGCGCCGAGGGCGGGCGCTCCTACCAAGATTAGCTTCCACCTAATGTATAAATCAGTTTAGTCATAATGAGCCGTCACCTTTGGAGACAATGCTGCTGAATTAAGACAAAACAGGACTCCTTGTCTAAATTAAGCATATTAGGACGTGAGGCTTTAGCCTCGCCTGAGTTTACGAGGCTAAAGCCTCACGTCCTAAGTCAACAGCATTGCCCCTTGGAGAAGGCCTAACTCAATTGTTTTGCCCATTTAAATGACTGAAGCTACGTGTAATCAGGTGCCATCAAACTTTTTATGGGAGACTCTCAAAAATTTAAACAGACAGGCCTTATCATTTTCCCTTAGTTAACGTCTTCTTTGATATTTATTTACCGCATTATTATGTGCTCTTAAGGTAGCAGAAAACACATGTGTCCCTACCCCATTACCTTTAGCAACGAAATACAGACTTTTTCCTTTGGCAGGATGTAAAGCAGCATGTATTGCATGTTGACCCGGCATAGCGATAGGGGTTGGTGGCAAGCCTTTTATTACATAAGTATTGTAAGCTGTCGGCTGTCTTAAATCTTTGTATCTGATATTACCTTTATAACTATCACCCATACCATAAATGACCGTGGGATCTGTCTGTAACAGCATACCTTTTCGCAACCTTCGGGTAAAAACACCGGCAATTTGAGGTCGCTCAACGGCCGCACCGGTTTCTTTTTCTACAATTGAAGCCAGGATCAATGCCTGATAAGCATTCTCCAATGGCAAACCTTGTTCTTTATTGTCCCATTCCTGCTGTAAAACAAGCTTCATTTTATCGTGGGCAATTTTTAATAAAGCAATATCTGAGGTGTTTTTATCAAAAAAATAAGTGTCTGGGAAGAACAAGCCTTCAGGATGCTTATACTCAGAACCCAGTTTTGCCATAAGGTTTTGATAATCCACAGCCCCTAAGGTATTTTCTATATAAGGGTTACTTTGAATTTCAGCAATAATCTGCTTAAAACTCCAGCCTTCAGGGAAAGTAATGGAATATTGACGCGCTTTACCTTTCACAAAGACGGCTAAAATCTCAGGCATGGTTAAACCTGGCTTTAACTCATATTCGCCTGCTTTAAGCTTGTTACTCACTTTGTCTTTATAAGCAATTAACTTAAACCATAAGGGTTCAATCGCAATCTGTTGCTTAACTAACTTATCAGTAATCCGTTTAAAACTATCACCTTTTTTAATTTCAATGACCTTAGACTGACCAATAATAACAGGCATCGTTAAGGCTTGATTATATTCGTTCCACAGCCAGGCTGTAGCAATTCCAGACAGCAATACCAAAACAGCAAAAACCTTAACAAACATTGATCACCTGTTGCTTATACTCTGAAAATAAACGCTGTAAAGTCTCTGTTATACTACCCACTTGAAACAGCTGTGTATCAATTTTTTTAACGGGCCATATTCCGATAATTGAATTCGTTACAAACACTTCATCAGCCGTAACAACATCCTGCTTCATTAGCATTTTTTCAATAATCGGCAGCTGATTTTCTGTTGCCAAGGCAATAATAATATTTCTTAGAATTCCGTTAACACCAGACTCTTTTAATGTCGGCGTATATAAACACTGATCTTTAACGATAAACAGATTGCTCATGGTGCCTTCAATAACATGGTTATTATTATCCATCATGATGCCTTCATGAATATCAGATGCAGTCCATTCTGATCGAGCTAAAACCTGCTCAAGACGATTCATGTGTTTGATTCCTGCCAGCATTGGATTTAGCCCTAAACGGGTACGACAAAACAGGGCATTTATCCCCTGCTTAAATAAGCTTTCAGGATAATCAGGAAATGGGTGCAGAGAAAATAGACGTGTGGCTTGTATCGATTCGGGTTGCCGATAACCTCGACCACCTGAGCCTCTTGTGACAATAAGCTTTAAAACAGCTCTAGTTGAGCCTTCGGCAAGTTGATAAGCTTCTTTGTTCAGCAAATCAATATCCGGTGTTGGAATCAACAGTCTTTTACAGCCCGTATTCAGGCGCTGCAGATGCTGATCTAAAAAGACAGGGATTCCATTTATGACTTCGATGGTTTCAAACAAACCATCTCCATACTGAAATCCCCTATCTGAAAATTCTATACAATGTTTACTTTCACCATTCAGAAGGTACACTGTATCTAGAACTTTTATTCGTAACGCTTAAAGACTAATGTGCCGTTAGTCCCACCAAAACCAAAAGAGTTGGATATCGCATGATCAATTTTCATTTCTCGTGCTGTATTTGGCACATAATCTAAATCACACTCAGGATCTGCATTTTCCAGATTAATCGTCGGTGGAGCAATCTGATTTTTAACAGCTAGTGCAGATAAAACAGCTTCAATACCACCAGCAGCACCCAATAAATGTCCAATCATCGATTTGGTTGAACTCACAGCTACTTTATAGGCGTGATCACCTAATGCGGCTTTCATCGCTTGCGTCTCACCTACATCACCTGCTGGCGTTGAAGTCCCATGGGCATTGATATAATCAATTTGCTCCACATTGACACCTGCATCACGCATCGCATTTTTCATACAACGTGCAGCGCCTTCACCACCTACAGAAGGCGTAGTCATATGATAAGCATCACCACTCATACCATAACCGACAACTTCTGCATAAATTTTTGCACCGCGTGCTTTGGCATGTTCAAGTTCTTCAAGCACCACAACACCAGCGCCATCACTTAAAACAAATCCATCACGGTCTTTATCCCACGGACGACTCGCCGCCTGAGGATCATCATTTCTACGCGACAAGGCTTTTGCCGAAGCAAAACCACCCATCGCAGTTGCTGATGTTGTACACATTTCTGCACCACCCGCAACCATCACATCAGCATCGCCATATTTGATCAGACGTGCAGCATCTCCAATATTATGAGTGCCTGTAGAACAAGCGGTCACAATAGCAAAGTTAGGCCCTTTTAAGCCATATTTGATGGAAAGATTACCGGAAATCATATTAATGATATTGCCTGGTACAAAGAAAGGTGAAATGCGACGTGGACCACTTTTTTCGTAGGTCATACGACAGTTTTCAATTCCGGTTATACCGCCGATTCCAGAACCTATCGCAACACCAATGCGTTCAGCATTTTCTTCGGTTACTTCCAGACCCGAGTCATCAATTGCCTGACAGCCAGCCGCAATACCATAATGAATAAAACCATCCATTCTTTTGGCATCTTTCGCCGGAATATAGTCACTAATATCAAAATTCCTGACTACACCACCAAACGTAGTTGCAAATGATGATATATCAAATGAATCAATTGGGCTAATGCCACTTTTACCATTAACGATACCATCCCAGGTATCTGCGACATTATTAGCTAAAGGTGTAATTGCACCTAAACCTGTGATTACAACTCTACGTGTACTCAAAGTAATGACCTGTCAGAAAAAATTATACTTAGAAAGGAGTTCTCAAATAAATCTAAAAACCATATCTAGTGAGTGAGAATTCACCCACTAGATAAGCTCAATCAATTATAGATTAGTATTGATATAATCAATGGCTAACTGAACTGTTGTGATTTTTTCAGCTTCTTCATCTGGAATTTCACATTCGAATTCTTCTTCAAGTGCCATGACGAGTTCAACTGTATCCAAAGAGTCAGCACCAAGATCATCAACGAAAGAAGCATCATTAGCAATTTCGTCTTTTACACCTAATTGTTCAGCGACAATCTTTTTTACTCGTTCTTCAATGTTACTCATTTTTTTTCCCCAAACATGTAAGCGCGTTTACTTAACAAAGCGACTTACTGTAATTATTATTTAATGTGATAGAAACCTCGTCGCTGGACACCCAGCAAACCGAGTCGAATTATACTTGATATTGTAACAAAGTCACAACACTATGACATAAACATACCACCATTTACATGAATTGTTTCACCTGTAATATATGATGCACCTTCAGAAGCCAGAAAAGAAACCGCATGAGCAATTTCTTTAGGGTCCCCTAAGCGCGCTAATGCAATTGAACTCATCAGCGCATTTTTATGCTCATCAGCCAATTCTTTGGTCATATCGGTATCGATAAAACCAGGAGCAACGGTATTAACGGTAATATTACGTGATCCTACCTCTTTAGCCATTGATTTTGCAAAACCCACCATACCAGCTTTAGACGCAGCATAGTTAGTTTGCCCAGCATTCCCTGTAGCCCCAACAACGGAAGAGATATTGATGATTCTACCTGTTTTAGCTTTCATCATACCGCGTAAAACGGCTTTACTCATACGAAAAATAGAGGTTAGATTGGTATTGATAATATCATTCCACTCATCATCTTTCATTCGCATTAAGAGATTGTCACGCGTGATACCCGCATTATTAACTAATACAGCAGGTGCAGCATATTCATCAGCAACTTTCTTTATCACTTCAGCAATTGACTCAGAATCAGCAACATTTAATTTCATGCCTTTACCATTGTCAGATAAATAGCTAGATATTGAATCAGCACCATTATCGCTGGTTGCAGTACCCACGACAAAAAAACCATCGTCAACTAACTGCTCTGCAATTGCTCGTCCAATTCCTCGACTAGCACCTGTTACCAAAGCTACTTTCTTATCCATTTAATTGCTCCAATACTTTTTCTAATGTTGCTGGATCATACATTGTCATATGATTTGCTTCTTTTACAATACGCTTATTAAGCCCCATCAAAACTTTTCCAGGCCCGCACTCAACAAAGCTTGTTACACCTTGGTCATGCATATATTTAATCCCATCCACCCAACGTACAGGCTTAAACAATTGTTCTTTTAATGCGTTTTTCATCACTTCTTCAGCATTATGAGAAGCTACATCCACATTATGAATCAATGTCATTTTTGGAATATCAATTTGTATATTATTAAGCTTTTCAATCAGTTTTTCAGCCGCTGGTTCCATTAATGCACAATGAGATGGCACACTAACAGGTAATGGCAATGCTCTTTTGGCTCCTGCTTCTTTTGCAGCGACCATCGCTCTTTCAACTGCGGCAGCATTCCCGGCAATAACTACTTGCCCAGGTGAATTAAAATTTACTGCAGAAACCACTTCTCCTTCAGCACTATCAGTACAGACCTTAACAACAATATGATCTTCCAGACCAATAATTGCGGCCATTGCTCCAACACCTGCCGGTACGGCTTCCTGCATTAATCTACCGCGCTCAGCAACCAAAGAAATCCCGTCTTCAAAACGCAGAGCTTCAGCACAAACTAAAGCACTATATTCACCTAGACTATGTCCTGCCACCCAGCCAGGCCTAACAGCAGACTGTTCGCACCAGACTCGCCACATAGACACAGCAGCTGCAAGCATCGCCGGTTGAGTATTGTGTGTTTGATTTAAATCTTCTACTGGACCTTGTTGTACCAATTTCCACAAATCAAAATCCAAACACTCGGACGCCTGTTCAAATGTATGTTTCACAACAGGATAGACTTCAGCCAACTCAGATAACATACCGATTGATTGAGAACCCTGTCCAGGAAAAACAAAGGCTAAATTATAATTTTGTTCACTCATAATGATTTTTTTATTTAAAAAAAACCAGACTAAAGGCAAAAGGCTAAAGGCTAAAAAAGATCAACAAATGAGCTCTTTTTGCCTTTCGCCTTTCGCCTTTCGCCTGCTCTTCTAATACTTAATTAACGCAGAACCCCAGGTAAAACCTGCACCAAAAGCTTCTAGCAATACAATTTGACCTCGTTTAATCCTGCCATCTCTTACTGCTTCATTAAAAGCCAGTAACACTGACGCAGATGAGGTATTGCCCTGGTTTTCCAAGGTTAAAACCACTTGATCCATAGACATTTTCAACTTTCTTGCAGTTGCAGCAATAATTCTTGTATTTGCCTGATGAGGCACTAACCAGTCGATTTCATCTTTCTCAAGGCCATTTGCCGCCAGAGTTTCGTCCACTATACGTCCCAGCGTGTTCACAGCAACTTTAAAAACTTCGTTGCCCTTCATGTTAATGACGCCTTTCTCATCCTTGTTAGCATCCGTTGCTACTTGAGGGTTTGGACAATAAAGTAAATCTTCGAATGCACCATCAGAATGGATATGGGTAGACAATATGCCAAATTCTTCAGATGAATCAAGCAGAACAGCACCTGCTCCATCACCAAACAGAATACATGTTCCTCTGTCCGTCCAGTCTACAAGACGCGAACAAATCTCCGAACCAATAACAAGTACTTTATCAGCAGCACCTGTTTTAATATATTGATCAGCTATGCTTAAAGCAAAAATAGATCCTGAACAGGCTGCTTGCACATCAAAAGACACACATTTTCTAATTCCCAGCTTATGTTGCAAGATACAGGCTGTACTCGGATAAACTCTGTCTGGCGTTCCTGTGGCGACGATAATCAAATCGATTTCACCTGCTTCAATCCCGGCCATCTCTATAGCCTGTCTTGCAGCAATCTCCGCCATACTGGCAGCGGTTTCATCGGGCCCGGCTATACGTCGAGTTTTTATCCCCGTACGCTCAACAATCCATTCATCAGTCGTATCCACTAATTTAGAAATTTCTTCATTAGTTCGCACTGTTTCTGGTAAATAGCCACCGGTACCAATTACTCTAGAACATCGCTTCATACGCCCTCTCTATTTTTTAACGTGGTAGCAACTTTATCACTAATCTTTTGAGTAAGATTTTGCTCAATCTCTACCTCGGCAAGATGAATAGCCGTTTCAAACGCCAACTCATCTGCACCACCATGGCTTTTGACCACCAGGCCTCTCAAACCAATAAAACTGGCACCATTATACATGCGAGGATCAATACTTTCCTTAAACATCTTTAGAACAGGATAAACCACAAGACCAGCAAGTTTGGTAAAAATATTTCGAGAAAATGCATCTTTTAACTTGGACCCTATCATTTTTGCAGCACCTTCTATCGATTTAAGTGCAACATTACCGACAAAACCATCAGTTACAATCAAATCAACTTTAACACTACCTGCATTAATAGAATTACCTTCCACATAACCGATATAGTTCAAATCAGAAGCTTCAAGCAACTTTCCAGCCGCTTTCACCTGCTCATTACCTTTCATATCTTCTTCACCAATATTCAACAACCCTATCTTTGGTGAATCAATATGCTCAACAGCCTTGACAACCTCTTCACCCATAATGGCAAATTGATACAAGTGCTCAGCAGTACAATCAACATTAGCACCCAGGTCAAGAATATGGGTATGCCCAAAAGTTGAGGGTAAAGCAGAAAGAATAGCAGGCCTATCAATCCCTGGAATCATTTTTAGCACAAATCGGGCAATTGCCATCAAAGCACCAGTGTTTCCAGCACTAACGCAAGCATCAGCCTCGCCATCACGTACCAAATTAATAGCAACCCGCATAGAAGAGTCTTTTTTACTCCTTAAGGCAGATTGTGGCTTTTCATCCATTTCCACCTGCTGGGAAGCATGTTTAACTAGCAATCTATCTTTAAATTTATCAAGATCTTCAAGCAACAGTTTATTTAAAATGGTTTCATTTCCAACCATAATAATTTTTAAATCAGGATTTGCTTGTAAGCATTTCAAGGATGCAGGGATGGTAACTTGAGGACCAAAATCCCCACCCATCGCATCAATAGCAATTGTTGAGCTCACGCCAGGGTTAACTCCAGAAAATTTTATAGAAACCGAACTAGAATTAGATCGGTAATGTCACTAGCAACGTGACCAGAAATACTAATCACGTTGCTAAACAAAGACTGAGGATGTTAGCCGAAAAAAACTAACACGCCACATGAACTTTAATCTTCGTCAGCTACAACAACTTGACGACCTTTGAAAACACCATCTGGCGTCATATGATGACGCAAGTGTGTTTCACCTGTCATTGGGTCTTGTGACAATGTTTTGCTTGTCAAAGTATCATGTGAACGACGTTGTCCACGTCTTGAGCGTGTTACTTTACTTTTTTGTACAGCCATCTTTAATCTCCAGTATTTTTTAGTTTAGCTAAAACAGAAAACGGGTTGTTAGGCTTCGCCTGCTCTTCTTCAGCTACCACTGTTTCGACAATAACTTCATCATCGCTTTGTTGTTCAACACAAACATATGGATGCCTAGGAAAATCAGGCAGCTCCAATAATAGTTCATCTTCAACAAGCTCATTAAGTGATATTTTATCAGTATCTATCATCAACGGTTCGCAGTCACTAGGCAATCTATCAGCCTGCTCCAGCGAAGTCACCATTCCTAACTTAAAATGCTTATCAATGGTTAAAACATACTGTTCTAAACACGACTGACACTCTAAAACCAGATTGGCTTTGATTTCACCTATTACTACAGGCACTCTTCCTTCTTTATCAAAAGAAAAATCAATTTCTACTTCTCCACTATCATCAAGTGAAATACCAGACAAACGAGTCAACTCATTTATCTTTATTGCACCCGAAAGCCTTTTGCCTTTATCGGCAAAATTTCGTGGATTTATATGAATAGGTAAGCGATCTAACATAACTTATCAATTTTAAAGGGTTAATCCTCTCGCGTCAACACCCAAGAAAGCATCAAGCTAAAAATCTTACTTTTGTTACAGCCAAACAATAACTTTGCACTATTTTCAGTTATCATTAAAAGCGCTATGACTGTGATCAAAAAGCAGCGTATTTATTGTTAAATTTGCTTTCATTGTGTTTTTCAACATGTGTAATCGCGAGAGGTATCACTACACGGACGGATACCCTCCGTGTTTTGGAAGGGTATACTTGGAAACGAAGAATACTATCCATTTAAAGATGCGCCTCCTATCGACAGCACATCCTATATAAAAACGATTAACTTAGCAACAGAACCCTGAACCATATCCACCCTAACTAAAAATCAAAAATGAAACCCTTAGTACTGGCATCCACATCTATTTACAGAAAAGAATTATTACAAAAATTAAAAATCAATTTTATTTGTTCCGCACCGAATATTGATGAGACCCCACAAGACAAGGAACCACCAAAACAACTTGCACTACGCCTTGCAAAAGAAAAAGCACTAGCAATACAATCACAACACCCTCAACAGATCATTATTGCTTCCGACCAGGTTGCCAGCTTTTCTGGTCATATAATAGGTAAACCAGGAAATCACAGTCAAACGGTACAGCAATTAAAACAGCAATCAGGACAAGCCGTACAATTTTTCACCAGCGTTTGCGTACTAAACTCAGCTACCAATCAAAGTTATACCGATATTGATATTTGTACCGTCTATTTTAAACAACTCTCTGAGCAACAAATATTGAATTACGTTAACTTAGAAAAACCTTATGATTGTGCCGGGGGATTTAAGTCTGAAGGCCTTGGTATTGCACTATTCGACAAGATTGAAGGTGACGACCCAAATGCCTTAATTGGCCTACCGCTGATAAAGTTAATTTCACTATTACAAAAATTTGATATTGAAATTCTTTAATATGCTTGCAAGCAAAACACCACCTTATTCAGGGTCATTTTTCTTCATGACTGTGAATTAACCACAGGTTTCTCGTTCCCACCGTATTCGGTCACTGCCATTAAGTTAAGGGTATAGTTATTGGGGCGCAGTGCTTTAGCCTGCTAATTTCAGCAATGAAAGCAGGC
>ENA-OSET01001702-OSET01001702.1-sediment-metagenome-genome-assembly--contig:-NODE-1702-length-22438-cov-9.248692_pt1 | contig 22438 bp, 17 predicted proteins | sample MGYA00237882_ERZ534229 | MGnify/ENA primary metagenome ERZ534229 (study PRJEB26408, sample SAMN06266212) | sediment metagenome | isolation source: Hudson Canyon methane seep mesocosm | place... | reverse complement strand
GCTTTATTGAATAATGACCAGTATGAAGCCATGTATAAGCGCTCAATTGAAGATTCTGAAGGCTTTTGGGCGGAGCAAGGCAAGCGTATTGATTGGATTCAACCCTTTACTCAAGTGCGTGATGTTTCGTTTGATGAGCACAATGTTAATATTAATTGGTATAAAGATGGAACATTGAATGCCTCAGCAAATTGCTTGGACCGTCATTTGGAATCTCGCGGTGATCAAACAGCGATTATTTGGGAGGGGGACGAGCCGACCGATGATCGTTCAATTACTTATAAAGAATTACACGCAGAAGTCTGTCAATTTGCTAATGCATTGAAAACTCAAGGCGTACGCAAAGGCGATGTCGTGTGTATTTATATGCCTATGGTGCCACAAGCTGTTATGGCGATGTTAGCTTGTGCTCGAATCGGCGCCGTACACTCTGTGGTATTTGGTGGCTTTTCGCCGGATGCATTAGCGGGGCGTATTGATGATAGTAATGTAAAGGTTGTAATCACCGCCGACGAAGGTGTGCGTGGTGGTAAAACCGTGGCGCTTAAAAAGAATGTCGATGAAGCTCTAACGCACCCAAGCGTGAACACGGTTGAAAAAGTCATCGTTATTAAGCGTACGGGAGTCGATATCGCTTGGCATAAAACCCGGGATATCTGGTATCACGAAGCTATAGCACATGAATCAAAGCAATGTCAGCCTGCTGAAATGCGCGCGGAAGATCCATTATTTATTTTGTACACCTCTGGATCAACGGGTAAACCAAAAGGTGTTGTGCATACCACCGGTGGTTATATGGTTTATGCCTCACTGACGCATGAATATGTCTTTGATTATCATGAAGGTGATGTCTATTGGTGTACCGCCGATGTCGGTTGGATAACAGGTCATACGTATTTGGTGTATGGGCCATTGGCCAACGGTGCTATTTCATTAATGTGTGAAGGTTTACCAAATTACCCTAGCATTAATCGTGTTTCTCAAATCGTTGATAAGCATGAAGTGAATATTCTTTATACCGCCCCAACGGCTATTCGCGCTTTGATGGCAGAAGGTGATGCGGCAGTGACGGAAACAAAACGTCATTCATTGCGAATTCTGGGTACCGTTGGCGAGCCGATTAACCCAGAAGCGTGGGAGTGGTATTACCGTACAATCGGAGAAGAAAAATGCCCAATTGTTGATACTTGGTGGCAAACCGAAACGGGGGGGGTAATGATCACGCCTCTACCAGGTGCGACTGAACTCAAACCGGGTTCGGCGACGCGTCCATTTTTTGGAGTACAGCCTGCGTTAGTTGATGCCGAGGGCAATGTATTAGAAGGTGCCGCCGAAGGTAACTTGGTAATGCTAGACAGTTGGCCTGCCCAGTCGCGCACTATTTATGGTGATCACGAACGTTTTATGCAGACCTATTTTTCTACTTATGCTGGTATGTATTTTAGTGGTGACGGTGCACGACGTGATGAGGACGGTTATTATTGGATTACCGGCCGTGTTGATGACGTATTAAATGTTTCTGGTCACCGTATGGGTACTGCTGAAATCGAAAGTGCTCTGGTAGCACACCCTAAAGTCGCTGAAGCTGCAGTTGTTGGTTATCCGCATCCCATTAAAGGCCAGGGTATTTATGTTTATGTCACTTTGAATAAAGGTGAATTAAGTTCTGATGCTGCAATAAATGAGGCTTTGATATTGGAGTTGAGAAAATGGGTGCGTCAGGATATTGGTCCAATTGCTACCCCTGATCTGATCCAGTTGGCGCCGGGGTTACCTAAAACACGTTCCGGTAAAATCATGCGTCGAATTTTACGTAAAATTGCTGAGAATGAATTTGATGCTTTGGGTGATACCTCAACGTTAGCAGATCCTTCCGTGGTTGATGACTTAATCGAAAATCGTGTAAACCGTTAATGAGTATGTCTTGCTTTTATGTACCATGGACTGGGCTACAATTTTATTTAGGTCAGTTTTAAGTGAGTATTGTGTCGAATAGTTCATTTAGTGTACATAAAAGTACGGTTGTTTCTAATCGAAAGGCATTAGCACTGTATTTGATTAAGCAAAACAGAGCGGCAGAAGTTCCTGTCATTATGTCTCAGTTAATTGACCTAGATACCCTAGCCTTAGAAAGAGGTTGGGGGGATAGGGTGCCATTAGATATTGTTACCAAAGATATTGATTTGGCCGCCCAGTTGTTAAAAGACGATTATTTAGGGTTAAAGATAATAGAGCTTGTCGACCTGCCATATCTGCCGTTATATCGCGGCATAAATCAATGTTTAGTACCCTTTCTTCGTGATAATACACAGATCCCTTTTGCTGTTTTACTTCGTATACTTGTTCGCTATTTTAAAGTGATTACCGAGGTTGTTCAGGTAAGAATTGAGCCCTATGAAAATTGCTCGCGTATCATCTTTGAACCCAGTATTCCTGAAGCGATTAGCGTTCATCAAATGGACGGGGCTATGCTTGGGGTTTATCGAATATTACAAGCCTATAGTCCGCTATTACCACAAAAACTAGGCTTGTCTTTACGTGATTGTTCCTTGCAGGATGAGGGTATTAGTTATGATGACTATAAACAGTATTTTTCGATTGCTGGAGAGCCATCAGAGCAAAATTATTTAGAATATTCTTTTATCCAAGAAAGTGTATTGAAGCAAAGCCAGTTTTGTATTGGCCCCTTACAAAATATGCTTGATAAGGAGTTTCCTAACTTTAATTACAGTGAGCGTTGTCAGCATATATTAACTACGACGATGAGTATCCTCGAGCCGACGAGAGAGCAGGTTTCTATGGTATTAAACATGAGTGTGAGTACTTTGCAGCGTCGATTACGGCAAGAGGGTAGCAGTTTTCATTCCATTTTATTATCTACTCGTAAAGCGTTAGCTCATGAGTATTTAATTGAGCAGTCATTGCCTACGAGAGATGTTACCTTTTTACTGGGGTATCAATCAGAGAGTCAGTTTTTTAAAGCGTTCAAAAACTGGTTTTCAATAACGCCCATGGCCTACCAGAAACAGCACAATCCCTCCCTCAAGAGTTAATCCACTAACTCAATATCCAAGCCAATTAATAAGTTTAACGCCTCATCACGGCTGAATTTACCTTGTTTGATATTATTTAAATTAATATCAATGTTGTAATTACTCGCATCGCTAAAGTCCGCTTCTACGAGCTCAGTGCGATTAAATAAGCTGTAGCTAAAATCACTGCTATTAAACTGCCCTTTACTAAAGTCGCCGTCGCGAAAATCAACGTCTTGTAATTTACAGGATTCGAGCTGTAATTCGGTTAATTTTAAACCATGGAATGATGAATCATTTAAAATGCAATGGCTGAATTTTATTGGCGAGCTTAATACCAAATTAGGCCAGTGTGCTCGTGTCCAGTCGATTCCCAGCATTTTACAATGCTCGAATAATACATCGTTAAAGCGGCTATAGCCGATTTGTATATTGCTTAGGTTGCAGTGGGAGAAGTGGCAGTCAATAAACTTGCAGTGCTTGAACTGAGTCCCTGTGAAGTCACAATTTTTAAAGCTGCAGTTGTCAAATTCAACCTCTTCTAATTCATCTTGTGTGAAAACGATGTCATTAAAATTACTGTTGTAATGCTCGCCAATTTTTCGGTCAATCGTAGACATAAATAAATTCTTAATGCTATTGGAAGTGAATATTGTTCAGTTTAATGCGACTTATTTCCTCTCGATTATCGGATGTTGGGTTAAAAGAATCAATCACACTTAGCAGTGTTTTTTGGTGTCTGGGGAAACGGTCAGTAAATGTTCTCGCGTGGGCGCAATTTGTCATTGGCCAATACGCTTTTTGCGTTTTGATCTCTTGATAGAGTAATAAGCTCCTCTCAATAGGGATTAGATTGTCTTGAATGCAGTGAAAAACGATAACTGGGATTTGTTTTAGTTTTTGTATCTCAATGGCCGGAGATAAATCATCGGAAATAAATAGCTTGGCAAACAATGAGATTATTGACCCAAAAGGGAGTTTCGAGACAACGTCATGGCCGAGGTTAGGATAGGTATCAAAGGTAGAATCTAGAATTAATGTATCGTAATGGCTCTCCAGTGATGAAGCAGGTAGAGCGGCTGATATGATAGCGCCTCCCATTGAAGTGCCGATGAGTATTTTTTGCTGATAATCATCCATGGTATGGGTGAACTTTAATATGCTTAGGGCGTCTGCTTGTAAGGCTTCACGAGTAGGAGATCCGGAAGATTGGCCGTAGCCTGAATAATCAAAGATTAATAGGTCATAGCCCTTGTCGATCAGCCAGAGCACTTTTTCAATGGTTTGGGTTAAATTGCCACTATTGCCATGAAAGTGAATGACAAGGCCTTTGGTTTGTTTAAAGCGGGTTTGATAATGAGTTTGCAGGTGAAGGGTATTGCCTGATTCGGAGAGCAGAAAGCCATTGGTTACAGTGTGAGTGAAATCTTCTAAATGATAATTTATTCTATCATTGGGGGCATAAAACGGATTATTACTGCAGGCAATGAGACAGGTCGCTAACCCAAATATTAGCAGTCTTTTCATGCCTCCTCCGGTAACCCTAAGGTGATTTTATGGACTGATATTGTAAGATTAGATAGTTATTTGAGCGCCGTATTAAGAGTTTTAAGAAAGAGTCAGTAAGGTAATGAAAGTCATGTGGCTAAGCTTTCTTGAGTGCGTAGCGCGTTAGGATAGGACCGATGATGTCAAATAAAATAGTTGATGTTATGACCACGGATAATAATATTTGGCGGTGTTCAGGAAATTGATTGGCTGCTACGAGTGCCATGCCTATAGGAACGCCTGCTTGAGGTAATAAAGCTAATCCCATCCATTTTTTAGTCTCTATTGAGGAGCCACTGAGTTGACTGCCCAGTAATGAGCCTAAATATTTTCCTAAGGTTCGGGCAATGATATACAAAACCCCAATCAAGCCAAGTTGTTCGAAAGATGCCAGATCTAAAGAAGCCCCCGCTAATACAAAGAATACGATCATAAAGGGGGATTCAAAGTTCTCAATCGCATGAAATGGGTAGTCATGATGCTTGGCTAAATTGGCGATGGTTGTGCCGACCGTCATGGCTGCGATTAGATAAGAAACCTCAATCCAAGTAGCAATACCTCCGCAAATAAAAACAATGCCTAAGGCTTCAATAATCATGGGTTGTCCTGGTTTTGCACGGCCGGTTAAATATGCTGCTGGGACGCCAATCAATACCCCTAAACTAATGGCACCAAAAATTTCCCAAGCAGCTGTTAGAAAAAACACGCTGTCAGCACCATGGCCATTGAGCGTCTTAGCGACGGATAAGCCAAGAGCAAATAGTAGTAGAGCCCATACATCATCAATGGCCACAATTGAAAGTAGTGTATTGCTGAATTTAATTTGTCGAGGTCTTAATTGCCCCTGTTTCTTTGCTTCAGAGACAATGTCGAGAATAGCAGTTGGTGCGGTAGCAGAGGCGATACAGCCGAGGATTATGGCAATATCTGTCGCAACATTAATCGTAATAAGTAATGTGCTTACTAAAATTGCGGTGATTAAGGCAGCGCAAAATGAAATCCAAAAAACATCGCCCGCAGATTCTTTTAACGAATCAAGGGTTAGTTTGCTGCCTAATAAAAAACCTACCATTAATAATGTGATTTCAGCGATTAAATCAAAGTAGCTAGAGAATTCTAACGGAATAATATTTAACCCCGCTTGGCCGATAGCGATGCCAAAAACGAGCAGTAGTGTCACTCTAGGTAAGCAAGTTCTGTGGGCTAGAGTTGAAGTGATTAGGCCTAACAATAAGATCCCGCCAAGGGTCAATAAAAATTGAGATGAGCTCTCCATATAACTTTCTATTCCTTTTAAATAATCCGTTATTGAGCAATAAAAAGAGTCATTATCATTTTAATGGCGAGTAAGCTGAGTAAGTATTTTATTAGATTAAGGTAGAGCTTGTTATCTACTTTCTTACGCATTTTCGACCCGATAAAAGAGCCTAAGATTGCGCCTAAACTCATTATTATTACAGTTAATAAATATTGTCCGAGCTGAAAACCTATAAAGCCAAATACGACTATTTTAGCGAGATGGCTGATGCTCATGAATACTGCACCAGTTGCAATAATTTGATCTTTATTTTGTAGTTTTTTTAGTAAAATATTATTAGTAAGAGGCCCAGTAGCGCCAACAATTAAACTCAATCCTGTTTGTAGTGCACCGATAATGTAAAAGCTCTCAAATCGTTTCATTGCATTGGCGAAAGGTTTGGACCAGAGGTTAAGTAGGATATAGCTGCCAATAGCTAAGGGGATGTAATCGGCAGAAATATTTAGCAGCAAGGTTGAAAATAGAGCTAAACCAATCGCAGAGCCGATTAAAAATGCTGGTAGAAGGGGCCATGCTACGTGGTTTATCGATAATGCGACACGAGAGCCATTACTCGCAAGTTGAACGATGCCATGAATGGGGATAATAACTGCAGCGGGTAAAAAACTGGGCATGATCGCGATTAATAGCATGCCGCCACCAAAACCTAAAATCCCCGCAATTGCAGACGTTATAATGGCAAAAAGACCGAGAGTAATTTCGTTTGAGAATTCAGTGATAATCTCGAAAGGCATGACGTGCAGCTATCAGTGATAAAACGGAGTATCAGTTTACTCCGTTTTACTCAGGGTAGAAAATTAAATTCTGCCTGATCGAAAATATTCGTTCAGTTGATGCCTGTTGAATAGGCGCTCGTCAAAATAGATGCTCGTCAAATAGCTATTATTTAAGTTGGTGCTCTTCACCTTGGTAGTAGGCCTCAACTCTAGGGTTCATGATTTTGAACCACATTGGAGGAAATAGAGCGAGAACGACCATGGTTGCATATCCGCTAGGTAATTGCGGGCTGATATCATGATGGCGCAATACTTGATAGCGGCGTTTAGGATTTGCATGGTGATCAGAATGGCGCTGAAGCTGAAATAAAAATAAGTTGGTGAGTAGATAATTACTATTCCAGGAATGTTCTACATTTGTACGTTCATAGCGACCATTGTCTAATTTACGGCGATGTAAACCATAGTGTTCAATGTAGTTAATTACTTCAAGTAAGCTGAAAGCAACAAAGCTTTGTGCAAGGAAGTAGCCTAGGCCTGCCCAGCCCCAAAGAAAGGCGCATAAACCCGCAAAGGCAAAACTGATGGCATACCACCATATAAGTTCATTGCTTAAGGAGAGTGGATTTTTCCCTTTTCGCTTTAGTTTTGCAGCTTCTAGCTTCCAGGCATTTAAGAAATTATGTAGGTATGCATGAGGCAAAAAGCTGTAAAGAGTTTGGCCATAGCGAGATGACGATGCGTCGGCAGGCGTTGAAACATTTACATGATGACCGCGAACATGTTCAACCTTGAAACTACCATAACAAACACAAGAGAATAATAACCCTCCCGCCCATTGCTCGATTTTAGGCTCCTTGTGAATGAGTTCATGTCCGACATTGATCGCAACGATAGCCCCTACAGTACCAACGGATAAGATCCAGCCAAATTGACCGAGCCAGCTAAATTCATGAGTCATTAGTACGTGACCACCATAAATGATGCTGGCGATTTGGAGGGGGAGGCATAATAAAGTAAGGATGCGGTAAAAAACTTCTTTCGATAAAGCGGGAACCTGAGTGCTCTCGTCTGGGTTAACGGGGTCTTTGCCGATGGCATGATCCAGTAATGGGACTAATACAAAGACAAAAAATAAAGTTGTGAAAGAGAATAGGTCTTTATAACCGTATTGTTCCCCCAGCCATACCGATGCTAGTAGTAGCAGAGAGGGTAGAGTGACTAATAAATAAGCGTACTTTTTGATTTTAACGATCATGTCTAGGTCGTTTTGTTGTGAATTAAGGCTCGCTGAGCTCATTTGTAGTACTCCATAATATTGTTATTCTGTAGGATTGTAGGACAATTATGGTGCGGGGCGATTTTAATTGCAAGTATTGATCGTTAATTGGCCAAAAACAGAGAGATTTAGGCGATAAAATTGAACAAATGGCAGTGCCAATTCATATGGCTGAAAAATAGTGTAAAAGGGCTTGATATAAGGCTTTCAGAGACAAACTGCTGTGGTAGACTTAGTCGTTTGCATATAGATGTAGGTAGAGTGAGTCACCCATGAGTTTTATTGCGCCAAAAAGTATGGCAGAGCAGATCGCTCAGCATCTAGCAAACCAAATAATCTCTGGGCAAAGAGTCGCGAAAGAGCGAATCCAAGAGCTGAAAGTCGTCGATGAATTTGATGTGAGTCGAGGCTCAGTGCGAGAAGCTTTATTATTAATGGAAAAGCGTCATTTAGTTGAGATTTTACCTCGACGCGGCGCGATGGTTGCTGAATTAACAGAGCAATCGGTTGAAAACTTATTTGATGTTTTTGGTGTATTAATTACCCGGCTAGCCATGCTTGTGGCCGAGCGCTGGCAGGAAAACGAACTGGATACACTTGTTAATCATTTAACTTGGCTGCAATCGATTGTGGAGCAAGAGGATAGAGAAGAATTTATGGCACAAGTTTTTGTGCTATTAAATATGGCTTATCCGCTGGGGCGAAATGAATACTTGCATGAATTATTGGTCAATATGCAGCCCGCAATTCATCGTTGTTATGCCTTGGCACAAAGGTATCGACCTAATGATGGACAAGCTGCACAGGTTTTTTTTACGGGATTGATGAAAGGTGTCGCTCTTCGTGAGGTCGACATTTTACCCCGTGTAGTGAAAACATATTTTGACCACCAATTAGAATTGGTACTTGCAGCCCTTGCTGCTGATAGATAAAAATCGGTAAATGAGCGCCGATTTTAAATACAGATAATCAATTAGGAAAGACAGGTTATGCGCCTAAAGGCCATCAAACTGGCAGGATTTAAATCATTCGTTGACCCGACGTACATTCCGTTTCCAACTAATATGACGGGGATTCTTGGGCCAAATGGTTGTGGTAAATCAAATACAATTGACGCAGTACGTTGGGTGATGGGTGAAAGCTCGGCCAAAAATCTGCGTGGCGACTCAATGACGGATGTTATTTTCAATGGTTCCGCGCAACGCAAACCTGTTGGGAAAGCCAGTGTCGATCTGATTTTTGATAATAGTGATGGCACCTTGAGGGGGGAGTATGCCGCTTTTGCTGAAGTATCGCTGCGCCGTCAGGTCACTCGTGAAGGTCAATCGACTTATTATCTCAATGGAACTAAATGTCGTCGTAAAGATATCACCGATATTTTCTTAGGCACGGGCCTAGGGGCGCGCTCTTATTCGATAATCGAACAGGGAATGATTTCGCGTTTGATCGAATCAAAACCTGAAGAATTAAGGGTTTTCATTGAAGAAGCTGCCGGTATTTCTAAATACAAAGAGCGCCGACGAGAAACTGAAAATCGTATGCGTCGCACCAATGAAAACTTGGAACGCTTGCAAGATATTCGCGATGAAATGGAGCGTCAATTAGCCCACCTTCATCGCCAAGCCCAAGCGGCTGAAAAATACAAAGAATTCAAAGCTGAAGAACGGCTAAAAAAAGGTCAACTACAGGCATTGAAATGGCAAGTTTTGGATGTCGACTATCGTAAGCGTGAATTGGAAATTGCAGAGCTTGATGTTCAGTACGAAGCGAAGATGGCTCAGCAAACTGCCGCGGATGCCGCAATAGAAGAGCGTCGCCAAAGTCACCATGAACGTAATGACGTCTTTAGTTCTGCACAGGCTAAATATTACGAAGTGGGTTCTCAAATTGCGCGCCATGAGCAAAAGTTAGAGCATCAAGCACAAATGAGCTTGCAGCTTTCGCAAGATCTGGCTGAAACAGAAAAGGGAATTTTAGAAACTCAGCGTGCTTTAGAAGAAGATCAGCTTAAGCTTGAGGAAGTGAATGAAGAGCTGATGATGTTAGAGCCTGAGGTTGAAGTTTTATTGGCTGGAGAAGAAGCCGCAGGAGAAGAACTCATTATTGCCGAAGAGGCCATGCAAGCCTGGCAGCGTAGTTGGGATGAGTTCACACAAAAAGCCAGTGAACCTGCACGCCAAGCTGAAGTAGCGCAAAGCCGTATTCAAAACCTTGAGCAGCAATTGACTCGATTACAACAGCGTATTGAGCGCTTAGATGAAGAAAAGCGTCAGTTAACGTCGAATCCAGAAGCGGAAGAAATTTTATTCTTGCAAGAGCAGATTTCAGAACATGAAATGCAGCTTGAAGAACAGCAGATGGCGGGTGAGAATTTTGGTGATCAGGTAAGCTCACAGAGGGAATCGATTGAAGGTCTTCGCCGTCAATTGGACGAGGGACGTAGTGAGTTACAGCAGGTACAAGGTAGAAAAGCAGCCTTAGAAGCATTGCAGCAAGCGGCGAAAGGCGAGGGGAATGAGGCGGTCAGTCATTGGTTAGAGAGTCATCAACTATCCCGTAATGCGCGTTTGGCTGAAAAAATACACGTTGAAAGTGGTTGGGAAAAAGCCGTTGAAATGGTTCTAGGCAACTATCTTCAGGCTGTCATTATTGAAGATCTAGATCCTGTTCAGCATTGGGTCGATGGCTTGAAAGATGGTGAAGTTATTTTATGGTCCAACTCATCCGCAAAAGATACCACACCATCGGCTGCCAACTTATTAGCCGCTAAAGTAACGGGTGTTGAAAATGTTAGTTCATTATTAGGTAACGTACAGGTTGCAGATAACTTAGCTCAAGCTATGTCTCGACGTGGCCAATTAGTCGACGACGAATCGATCATTACTGCTGATGGTTTATGGTTAGGCAAGTCTTGGTTTAGAGTTGCTAAAGATGGTGAAGGCAATGGTGGCATTCTCGCTCGTCAGCAAGAATTAGAAGAGCTTGAAATTCGTTTCGAAGATCTAGATATCAATGTTGAAGAGTGGGAAGTTGATCTTGATAGCGAGCAGTTAAAGTTGCGCAATTTAGAACAGCAGCGTGAAGTACAGCAAAAAGAAATGGCGGCTTTTGCTCGTCAGTTGGCTGAATTTCAATCTAAGTTATCGGGCAAGCAAGCTCGTGCTGAGCAGTTAGCTCTGCGTACCGATAAAATAAATGCTGAACTTGCTGAAGTGAATGAACTGCAAGTACTGGAAAGAGAGCAAGTTGCTGAAGCCAGAATTCAATGGCAAGAAGCGATGGAAAACATGGATCAAGACGCGGATGAGCGCAGCCGCCTTCAATCTGAGCGTGAAAATACGACCAGCCGCATTGAAAATGCGCGCATGAAAGCCCGCCAAGAAAAAGATCAAGCGCATCAATTACAATTACGTCATCAAGGTTTTAGCAATCAGCAGCAAAGCCTACAGCAAGCGGTTGAACGCCTTCATCAGCAAATGCAGCGCAGCCAAGAGCGTAAGTCTCAAATTCAGCAGAATCAAAACCGAGATCATGACTCCGACCTTGAAGAGTTAAAAATACAGCTTGAAGAATTGCTCGAAAAACGCCTAGAGGCTGAGCAAGTCATGAGTGATGCGCGCCGTGAATTAGAAGCGGTGGATGCCGAACTGCGCCAATTCGAAAAAGAGCGTGGCATTGCGGAAAAAGCGGGCTTGGATTTACGGACGAAATTAGAACAAGTTCGTATGGAAACACAGTCATTAGAAATTCGCCGGAATAGCTTAGTTGAGCAACTTGCAGAAGACGAACTGGTATTAGAAGAAGTTATTGAAAACCTACCCGAAGATGCTGATATTCAGCTTTGGGCAAGTGAGCTTGAGCGTATTGCTGAACGAATTCGTCGCTTAGGTGCGATCAATTTAGCGGCCATTGATGAATATAAAATTCAATCTGAACGTAAGGTTTATCTTGATGCTCAGCACGAAGATTTAGAAAAAGCGTTAGCTACTTTAGAAAATGCCATTCAAAAAATAGATCGTGAAACGCGCACGCGTTTTAAAGAAACGTTCGATAAGGTAAATTCAGGCTTGGCTGATTTGTTCCCGAAAGTATTTGGCGGTGGACACGCGAGCTTAGAGTTAACCGGTGATGATCTATTGAATACCGGGGTAGCGATTATGGCGTCACCTCCAGGTAAGAAAAACAGTACGATTCATTTACTGTCCGGTGGTGAAAAAGCATTAACCGCGATTGCCTTGGTATTCTCTATCTTCCAATTAAATCCTGCCCCCTTTTGTATGCTGGATGAGGTTGACGCACCTTTAGATGATGCAAACGTTGGTCGTTATGCTCGACTCGTAAAGGCAATGTCTGAAAAAGTACAATTTATTTATATTACGCACAATAAAATAGCGATGGAAAAAGCCGATCAGCTCATGGGTGTAACCATGCATGAGCCCGGTGTTTCTCGTTTAGTTTCCGTAGATATTGAAGAAGCCGCGAAGATGGTTGAGGCATAATGAATATGCGCTATTGTGAAAAAATGATACGAATTATGGAAAGAAAAATGCAGAAGAGTGTAAAGGTGGAAAAATGGAATTAAATCTACGCACAGTTTTGGTCATACTTGGCGCAATTGTCATGCTGGGTATTCTGATTGATGGTTTTCGCCGGATGCGTCGTGCTCGCCAAGAAGCACTTAAGCTGGATGTAAAAGGTGATTTTCAATTTCCGGAAGAGGGGTTTTCATCTGAACTGCCTAATGGCGGTGCTCGTATTATTGGAGAGCTTTCTGCCGATGAACTGCAGGAAGAAACAGAAACTTTTCGACATCAGTTGGATGAGTTACCCGGCATCACGGCGCTTGATCAAATGGAAGATCAAGCGACAAAAGCACTGGATGAAGACATTCAGTTGAGTTTACATGAAGATAGAATTTACGCCGGTGAGCCTGATTTCCAACATGACAGCTATGAACATTCAGAACAAGAGCCGACTTCTACCCTTAGTGATGAAAATGATGTTGCTGAGGATGTGCCAATAGGTACTGCTGATAGTAGTGCAGAACAAGCGGTGAGTGAGCAAATAGTACCTAAAGCTAAGCCGTTGAATCTAGATGAGCATGTTCCGTTATTGATGGATGTTGAGGAACTGGGTGAGGAATTAGCCCCCCAAGTAAATCATCCTGTGGAAGAAATATTTGTTGAAACGGATGTGATAACGGCTGATGAAATCACGGCAGATGATCATACTCTATCGGTTACAAATGATGCCTCAGAAAGTAATCATGAGGCGGTTGAAGGTCGAGTTGAGAGTGGAGCTGAGAGTGGAGTTGATGAGGGTAGCGAAGAGGTTATCGAGTTAGGTATGCAGGATATACCAGCGATTGAAGCCTCCGTTGCAGGTATTGCTGACATACTCAATACGGAGCCAGAAGCTGCTGCGGTTGAAGAAACTCAAGATGATGGCCGTCTACATGCTGAAGAAATGATGGCTCAAGCCGCTTATGCCCCAGTTAAGAAACCCGGTGCAGATGCTGAAACACTCGCTCTGCGACCCATTCCTAGCCTAGTATTGGTGACGCACGTTATTCCTCATGATGAAGAAGGTTTTTGTGGTGAAGATATACTTTATTTAGTGAATAGTTGTGATTTACGCCATGGGGAAAAAGAAATTTTTCATCGTTTCGAAAAAGAAAATGGTGAAGGTTGCATTCAATTTTCGATGGCCAACTCATTTAACCCTGGCACCTTTAATCCTGAAACGCTGTTGCATGAGCGCATACATGGTGTGAGTTTATTCATGAGCCTGCCAGGGCCCGCTAAAGCCATGAATGCATTTGAAGCGATGACCGAAATGGCTTCGGTAATTGCACGTAATCTTGGCGGGGATGTCCATGATGAAACCCACAGTATTATGGCCTTGCAAACAATAGAGCATAATCGACAACAAGTTCGTGATTATGTGCGTAAGCAGAAATTGCTCGATAAAAAATAAATTAATGAAATGCAGTAGCTATTTATGACCCTGACAAGCGAAATGATGACGCGGATTAAACAGTTAAGAGCACAATTAAACTCTTATAGTCATCAATATTATGTATTGGATGCGCCGACGGTTCCTGATGCCGAATACGATCGTTTATACCGAGAGTTAGAAGGAATAGAAAAAGATTATCCTGAAGCTGTCACTCTAGATTCACCGACGCAGAAAGTAGGTGCGCCGCCTTTAGCCAGCTTTTCTCAGGTAAGTCATGAACTGCCTATGTTATCCCTCGATAATGCCATGAATAATGACGAGTTGACCGACTTTAATCGTAAAGTTAGAGATCGCTTAAAAGGGCTGTTGGCTGAAGGGCAAGAATTAGAGTTTGCATGCGAGCCAAAGCTTGATGGTCTTGCGGTCAGTATTCTTTATGAAGATGGCCAACTCGTTCAAGCAGCTACGCGCGGTGATGGTTCGACTGGGGAAAATATTACATTAAACGTGCGCACAATAAAAAATGTGCCTCTTACCTTACAAGGTATTGACTTTCCAAAGCGCCTTGAGGTGCGTGGCGAGATCTACATGCCGAAAGCAGGCTTTGAAAAACTTAATCAAAATGCTCGTGAAAATGACGATAAAGTCTTTGCTAATCCCCGCAATGCTGCAGCCGGTTCATTGCGTCAGCTCGATTCACGCATAACCGCTAAACGCCCTTTAGAATTTTGTGCCTACAGTATCGGTATTGTTTCTGATGAATTTACCTTGCCGACAAAACATGGCGAAATTTTACAGAACATTAAACGCTGGGGACTTAAAATAAATAGCGATATGGCGATCGTTGAAGGCATTCAAGCCTGTGTTGACTATTTTTCTGAGCTAGGGCGCAAGCGTGATAATCTGGACTATGACATTGATGGTATCGTTTTTAAGATCAATGATCTCGATATTCAGCAGCAACTTGGTTTTGTTGCGCGTGCTCCTCGTTGGGCTATTGCGGCTAAATTTCCTGCACAAGAAGAAATGACTCTGTTAGAAGATGTCGATTTTCAGGTCGGGCGTACCGGAGCACTGACTCCTGTGGCGCGATTAAAAGCAGTGCACGTGGCTGGGGTGATGGTCAGTAATGCCACCTTGCATAATATGGATGAAATTACTCGCTTGGGAGTGAAAATAGGCGATACCGTAGTCATTCGCCGCGCGGGTGATGTCATACCTCAAGTTGTTACGGTTGTTATCGATCGCCGACCCGCAAGCGCAACAGATATTATTATGCCAACCAATTGCCCGGTGTGTGGTTCTAAAGTTGAGCGTATTGCTAGTGAAGCGGTAGCTCGCTGTTCGGGTGGGCTGTACTGTGGTACTCAGCGTAAAGAAGCCATTAAGCACTTCGCATCACGTAAGGCTCTGGATGTTGACGGCCTAGGGGATAAGCTGGTTGAGCTGCTCGTCGATGCAGGATTAATAGACTCGTTTGATGATTTATTTCATTTGCGTTTAGAGGATGTCGCTAAGCTTGAACGTATGGCTGAGAAGTCGGCGCAAAATCTATTGGACTCATTGGAAGTCGCTAAAACGACTACCTTAGGGCGCTTCTTATATGCGTTGGGTATTCGAGAGGTCGGGGTGACGACAGCGCAAAACTTAGCCGATTATTTTGGCTATTTAGAACGAATTCAAAATGCTGATGAGGCAACGTTACTAGCCGTCCCAGATGTCGGTGAAATTGTTGCACAGCATTTATTAGCATTCTTTGCTGAACCGCATAATCAAAGCATTATAGAACAGTTACAAAAAGCGGGAATGAATTGGCCTGAAAGTGAACCCGTTTCAGCAGAAGAAAGTGCGGAATTACCTTTGGCTGGAAAAGTTTATGTAATTACTGGCACCTTGGCTGAAATGGGGCGTGATGACGCTAAACAGTATTTACAAGCACTGGGGGGCAAGGTTACCGGCAGCGTATCAGCGAAAACACATTGTTTAGTTGCCGGTGAAAAAGCGGGCTCTAAATTAACCAAAGCACAAGGATTGGGCATTGATATATTGGATGAGGCAGGGTTTATTGATTTTTTGCGTCTCCATGGAGTAAGTGGTGTTTAAATTATGGCTCAAAGCCACCTCATTAGTATTGGCCATCAGTTTGATGGCCGGCTGTACAACAGCTCCGCCTCAAAACTTAGATGATGTCTGTGATATTTTTGATGAATATTATGATTGGTATAACGCATCAAAAGAAGTTGAGCAAAAATACGGCGTGCCTATTGGGGTCACGATGGCGTTTATTCATCAAGAATCAAAGTTTGTTGAAGATGCTAGGCCCCCTAGGGAGTGGTTCTTATGGATATTCCCTGGGGCTTATCCATCAACCGCATATGGTTATACTCAAGCATTGAATGGTACTTGGAAGGAGTATCAGAAAAATACCGGGCAATGGAGTGCTGATCGAGATGATTTCACTGACGCCGTGGATTTTATCGGTTGGTATAATACTAAGACGATAAAACGCACCGGTATTAAAAAGCATGATGCCTATCGATTGTACCTCGCTTACCACGATGGGGCGGGTGGTTATTTAAGAGGGACTTATAAAAAGAAACCCTGGCTAATGGATGTCGGCCGTAAAGTAGACCGTCGTGCCAGAATGTACAATCAACAGTTAGTTCAGTGTCGTAGTACGCTGGATAGTGGCTGGTTGTGGCGAACTCTGTTTGGTGAATCAGAGCAAGATATTATAAGAAAACACAAATTTGCTGGCCTAAACTCAGGTTCTGCGCCCATTAATTAATAATAGGAATCCGTTATGTCGAAATTAGATCGATTGATCGAAAGTAATAAAGAATGGGCGGAAAAGATTAATCAAGAAAACCCCGATTTTTTTAGCAGCCTAAGTAAGCAGCAAAATCCTGAGTATTTATGGATTGGTTGCTCAGATAGTCGTGTACCTGCTAACCAGATTGTTGGTCTTATGCCAGGTGAGGTATTCGTTCACCGTAATGTTGCTAATCAGGTGATTCATTCTGATTTAAACTGTTTGTCTGTGGTTCAGTTTGCGGTCGAAGTATTAAACGTGAAGCATATTATTGTGACAGGGCATTATGGTTGTGGTGGTGTACACGCAGCGTATGATAACTCTCGACACGGCTTGGTTGATAACTGGTTAAGCCACGTAAAAGATGTCCATTATAAGCATATCGATGAATTGTCTAAGCTACCACCAGATGAAGCCCGTGATCGTTTATGTGAATTAAATGTCATGGAGCAGGTTCGTAATCTTGCAAGAACAACTGTTGTTCGAGATGCATGGAAAAACGGACAAGAACTGACATTACACGGCTTTGTTTATGGTCTGCATAATGGCTTGATCAATGACTTAGGTATCGACATTGCTAGTGTTGACGATCTACGCTCTCAATTTAAACAATATTAGCTTCAGATAAAAAAATAGCCCTGATGAAGGGCTATTTTTGACGTTTTATAAGGTTAGAAAATAATCATTTTTTTAATCGATTATAAGTGCTGACCCATAATTGCGGTAATATCAATCTTCTTTAATCCCTCATTATAGATCTTAGACAGCTCTTTTCCTTGAGCATCTTTTTTAAAGCATATGAAGAGTTTCTTATCTTCTAGTAAGGTTTTATTAAATTGAGCCGTTGATGCCTTTTTAGCAAGTGCTGCATCTGTTTTGAATAGATAGTTCATTACGTTTTTATCAATAACGGCTAAATCTAAACGGCCATTAACCAGCTTTAATAAATTCTTAGTATCACTTGTGGTGACGGATGTTTTTAACGACTTATTCGCCACCATTGCATCGAATTCAGTGGTATTAATATAGTCTTGCACAATACCAATTTTATGTGATTTCAGCTCAGTAAGATTAGACCAGGTAATGCTTTTATTTTTTCTCTCGGCAAATCCTAAAGGCCCAGAGCCCATGGCTTCTGAATAGATGAAGTCATTTGCGGTATCATCAGAATAATACTCAGGGAAATAGCCGGCATACTTGCTAGAGCTATCTTTAGCGAGTGCAACAGCTCGACTCCAAGGATAAAAACTAACTTTTAACTCATAACCCATGGCTTTAAACGCCGCTTTGGCAACGGCGACGGATGCGCCTTGTTCAGATAATGTTTTACCAGAATAGGGAGGCCAATCTAACGATGTTAGTTGTACGACTTTATCCGCCGAATAACTTAAGCTTGCGAAGGCGACTAAGCTGATAGAAAGTAAAATCTTTTTAATCATTATTTATATCCTGTTATGACGTTTTAAAACTGTTCATTTTTTCTTTTAATTCCAGTGCGATCTCCATCGAGCTGGTGCTGGCTTTTGAAGTTTGGTCTGCGAGTTCTGCGGTGCTGTCAGCATTATGGGATATATTGACAATATTTTGATTGAGTTCACTGATGACAGAGCTTTGTTCGGAAGCGGCTTGAGATATCTGGCTATTCATTTCATTAATGGCATTTACGTTATTAGCCACATCGGTAATTGATTGACCTGCGCGCTCAATTTTTTCCACGCTGCTTTCAGCATTTTCATTGCCTTTTCGAATAGCCTGGTCGGCCACTTCGGTTGATTTTTGTAGGCGATCAATCATTTGGTTAATTTCTTCGGTTGATTGCTGCGTTCGTTGCGCTAATGTTCTGACTTCGTCGGCCACAACCGCAAATCCTCGGCCTTGCTCACCGGCTCTGGCCGCTTCAATGGCTGCATTTAAGGCCAGTAGATTTGTTTGCTCAGCAATTCCTTGGATAACGCCACTGACAGTACCAATGTTTTCACCTTCTTTTACCAAGGTTTCTATGATGTCTGAAATTTGATTGATTTCACTGGATAAGTTGCGAATGGTGGAAACGGCATCATCCACAATCGTATGACTTTCTTGGGCGGAAGTATTAGCGACTCTGGCTGATTCAGCGGCTTGTTGTGCATTATTAGCGACCATTTCAGTAGAGCTAGAAAGCTCAGTACTGGCTGAAGCTACGAGGTCAATTTCGAGCTTTTGCTTGCTTAGCTCTGTACGGATATCTTCTACGTGTATTTGACCATCTTTGGATTTGTCTGCCATCTGTAACGAGGTAATATTAATGTTTTTGACTAAATCATCGAGTTTCTCAACAAAGCCATTAAACGCACCACTTAATTCCGCAAGTTCACGCACCCCTTTAATTGGTAGTCGTTTGGTTAAGTCTCCATTCCCTTGGGCAATGTCTTGAATCGCATTTCTAACACTAGTAATGGGCCGGATGACACTGGATCGAATGATCAGAGAAACTAAGATAGCAGCAGCAATGTCAAGCAAGATAATTCGCAGGATTTCCAAGTTTAGTGCATCACTAAGGGCTTTTGTCGTGCGATCTTGGTTGTATACAATGACGAGTTCACCAACAGGATTGAGTGTTCCATCTTCTTCGAATTCTAGATTTTGCTTTAAGGTAAAGGCGCTCTCTCTAGGAGAATGTTGGCTTTCAGTGATGCTGCCATCAAGTGATTTGGCTCTAGAAACAAAGACTTCTCCATTACTGATGACAGTAATTGAGTTGATGAAATCAGCACTGATTTCAGCATCAATGGCTTTGCTAGCGATACTGGCATCAAAGTTCCAAATTGAGATGGGTAAGCTGGCGCTAAGGCGATCGATGACATATTGAGAATCGGCTACCGCAGCAGCTTCTAAATCATTTTTGGTATTTGTATAACCAATTGTCGCTAATAGAACTAATAAAACAGTGATCCCTAAGGTTATCTGGCTAATAGTTTTAATTAACAGGCTTACTTGCTTCATGTCTGAACCGTTACTGATAGGCTTTAATTAAGCCTAGAACAAATTCAGCAGATTTCAGTATTTATTAGAAGTATTTTGAAAAAGTAAAAGTTCACTTTAATGATAGTTTTAATATTTCATTAAACACAGATAGAGTGGTTGCTTCTATATCAACTTTTTCCAAACCATGGTTAAAGATTGCCGATAATTTCTGACCTTCAATGTTCTTTTTAAAGCAAACAAAGAGTTGTTTATCTTCAAGAATTGAACGATTGAATTGTGCTAAGTGTGATTTTATAGATAAGCTAGGATTTGTTTCAAAAAGATATTCCATAACATTCTTATCAATGACAGCCAGATCAATGCGATTGCTCATTAATTTTTTCAAATTAGCGATATCATTAATAGTGCTCGAAGTAATAAGGGATTGGTTATCGACCATTTCATCGAACTTCGCGGTATTAATGTAGTCCTGCACGATACCTAAGCGGTAGGGCTGGAGGTCGGTAAGCGTAGTCCATGAAATACTTTTGTCTTTACGCTCGGCAAACCCGAGAGGACTAATCCCTATTTGATCTGAACATATGAAGTGCCGGCGAGTCTGGTTTGATGAGTATTCGGGAAAATACCCTATAAACTGAGAATCTTGCTGCTTCGCCAAAGCAACGGCTCGGCTCCAGGGGAAAAAAGTTACTTGAAGGTCATATCCCATAGCCTCAAATGCGGCCCTTGCCACCGCAATTGAGCTACCTTGCTTAGGCAGTGATTGCCCTGCGTAGGGTGGCCATTCTAATGACGTTAAATGAACCGTTTTTTCATTAGCGTTCGATAACCCAGAGACTAGAATTGAAAAGGAAATCAATAGCTTAATAAGAAATCTCAAATTGGCCTCTGCTTCATACTAGCGTTAAAAAGGGTTCGATTTACGCATAAACCGCAATCAGCTGACGGCTTAAAGCGAGCAAAGTACCGTCAGGGGTATAAACTTTAGCTTCTGTATGGACGTAACCGTGATGGGCTTGCTTGATTTCAGCATCGTAGTATAACCAAGTATCTGCGGGTAAAGAAGTTTCTAATAGCGATAGTGGCTGTACTATTTCGATATTCCAGCTCACAGTGGCGCAAGGCGCAGGTTTTTTTAACTTTTGTAAGACGGTTGGTGGCCATGCATCGATTAAAGCAATGAGGTGTGCCTCAGTAAAGTTGCTGCCACTTTCTTTAAAGCGTATCCAGCCGGCTAACTCATTTTTTGGGCTATTGGTAAACGGGAATTGGCCAGTGCAGTATTCAAACTCAAAATGTTGAACAAATTCAGGAGTTAAGCCTTTCATGTAGTTGAGGCGTGGATGACTGCCGAGCTCAGGAAGTGTTACTTTGGGACTATCGACTTCGATTTCTGATTCTCGTTCAATGCCATAGCAGGCACAAACTTGAGTGACGATACGTTCGTTTTGCACGACTTGGGCATTCACTTGGCTTATCGATTTGCCTTGAGATAAAACTTGGTCTGTGATGCTCATTGGGGTATCTGATAAGCACTGACCGCTGAAATTTATATTAAGGGAGCGTAGTGGACGAGGGTCCGCAATTAATTGACGAGTCCTTTCTAACCCTAAAGCCCCGGAAAGACCACCAAATAGTGTTCTGCCTTGACCCCACGTACTGTCGGCAACGATGGACTCTTGATTAATAAGGTTTAATAGGGATTCAAATGACTGCATGGTTGATCCAATATAATTTCAGGTTATTACAAAATATGGCGATGAAGGATAAAGTTATTTTTAGCGAATGCAATGAGCCTATTTAAAACAATCAGCTAATATTTAAACGTAAAGCTTACCTTTATACACTAGGTTGGAAAATCAATGGTCCACTCAGTGACAGCCCATTATATTAGTGATCGTTTCCTACTTCTATTCAAACGCTTGAATGCCTTATCTCTCCTTACTGTATTGATCACCTTGAGCTCTTCTATTTCGGTATTTTATAGCCTTAATCAATTACGCTTAGCCAGCGAGCATAGACTACAGTCCTATACTTTATCAGAAGAGCTAAGACTCAGTTCAGATCAGCTTACTATGATGGCTAGAGCGTATGCTGCAACAAGCAATGTATTATTTAAACAGTACTTTAATCAAATACTAGCTATTCGTGATGGTAAGAAAGTAAGACCGCCTAATTATCATAGGATTTATTGGGATTTTTTAATGCCGGGTTTAGAGTTGGAGAAAATAAACCACCTTGAAGAGCTGGAGGAGGGGTCTATCAAAGGGAGTCTTGTAGATACTATAAGAGGTCAGAAAGTCGCATTTGACAAGTTATTATCCGATTTGGAATTGACCCTACAAGAACAGAGGTTTTTATCTGCGGCTAAGTTAGAGAGTGATGCTTTAACTCAATTAGAAAATGAGGCTTTCGACTTAGTGCTTAATGGACAAAATAGTAAAGCAACTGAAATTTTGTATAGTTCAGAGTATTTTATTGCTAAAGCAAATATTATGAGGAACATAAATGAATTTTATTTGCTGAAGTTCGTAAGCGTTGAGTACTTTTTCTGATAGTATCTTCGCTTCGATAACCTTCTTTTTTATTGCACCAATCCGCCATAGCTGCCTACAAAAATCTACCCAGATATTTCATCTAATTATGGGAGATGAAAATATGACGGGGGAATTAAATTTAACTGACTCTGCTGCTAGATCCTAGGTAAACAAATTTAATGATAATCACAAAAGGGTAATAATATGGCTAACACCGCACTAATTATCGTAGATCTCCAAAATGATTATTTCCAAGGTGGAAGATGGCAATTAG
>ENA-OSET01001697-OSET01001697.1-sediment-metagenome-genome-assembly--contig:-NODE-1697-length-22511-cov-6.245832_pt1 | contig 22511 bp, 18 predicted proteins | sample MGYA00237882_ERZ534229 | MGnify/ENA primary metagenome ERZ534229 (study PRJEB26408, sample SAMN06266212) | sediment metagenome | isolation source: Hudson Canyon methane seep mesocosm | place... | reverse complement strand
ATTACCCGCCATCGCTTGTCTGATCGCTTAGTACGTTTGGTGGACAGTGGCGTTTTGAACAAAGTGCCCTATCAAGAACGGCCGCTGCGCCATGAGTATCGTTTGAGTGAGATGGGCAAAGAGCTCTACCCAGTAGTTCTTAGTTTGGCACACTGGGGGGACAAGTGGCTGGACGACGGAGACGGAGCGCCCATTCAGCACCTGCATAACAATTGCGGATATGTAGTGCGCAGTGTATTGGCGTGTTCAGAATGTGGTGAAGCACTTGAACCAAGGGCTGTGACCCCGCAAGTGGGGCCAGGCATAATGCGTAAACATGAGCGCGGAGAGATGGGTGAGCAGAACGCAGGGCACTTGCCGCCATTAGTTAAAGGTCCCTCAAGTTAAGATCGCTCTGCTTAAAGGTTCTTTTGGTTAAAGGTCCCGAGCTTCCTGCTTGGCGCGAATATACTGACTGTGCGGCAAATGCATCAAGTCTGAAATGCGACGAATAATGTGCTCTTCATATTTGTCCACGGCGCCGTCGGCATAGGCCACTTGCCACATACCTTTTACCAGACGAAATTTCTCTTCGTGTGTGCAACTGTCGTTCACCTGCCGGGTAAATTGATAGAGAGACGTGGCGTCTGTGCTTTGCTTTTTGGCGTTAGTTACCAAAGTGTTCAGTTGTTCAGGTGTTAAGTTGAACTCGCCAGAGAGAATAGCAAGCAAGGCATCGAGTTCCGTATTATCGAAATCTTGATCGGCTGTCGCCACCTCAATCATCAAGGCCGCGGCGGCCAAGGCCCAAGTATGGGTTTCTGCGTCCTCAGCCGAATTGGCTGGATCATCGAGCTTTAATATTGAAAATAATTTTTCAAACACAATTTTTTCCTTATTGCTTAACGGTTGCTGTCTTCCTGCGCGCGGCGTTCCGCATTTTCAATGGCGGGTTGCATCGCCTCAAAGGCGCGGCGCAATACACCGGCGTCTTTCGGTAATTTGTGAGCTTCCTCGCTAATATAACGCCTAAAAATACGGGCGCCAGGCTTTCCTTGAAATAGACCCAGCACATGTCGAGACATATGGTTGAGGCGAGTGCCTTTGGAAATTTCTTCTGCACAGTAGTCTGCGTAGCGAGAGAGAATCAAATCACGAGAGGGCGCGGGCCCTGCTTCACCATAAATTTTTTCGTCCACCTCCGCGAGAAGGTAGGGGTTATGGTAGGCCTCACGACCGATCATCACACCGTCTACATGCTGTAAGTGATCTTGGCTTTGCGCTATATCTGTGACCGCGCCATTGATAATAATCTCCAGCGAGGGGAATTCTTTTTTCAGTTGGTAAACCATGTCGTATTTGAGCGGTGGAATTTCACGGTTCTCTTTTGGGCTCAAGCCAGACAGCCAGGCCTTGCGCGCGTGCACGATAAAAGTATTGCAGCCGGTGTCGGCGACGGCACTGACAAAATTCACCAGGCCCTCATAGTCTTCCATGTCGTCGATGCCGATGCGGTGCTTGATGGTAACAGGAATGTCTACAGAATCTTGCATCGCTTTAATGCAGTCGGCCACCAACTGCGGGTGGCCCATTAAACAGGCACCAATCATACCTTGCTGCACCCGGTCGCTGGGGCAGCCGCAATTCAAATTCACTTCATCGTAGCCCCAGTCTTGGGCCATCTTCGCGCACTGTGCGAGTTCGGCGGGGTTGCTGCCGCCAAGTTGCAGGGCCACAGGGTTCTCGGCTGGGTTGTAGTCGAGGAAACGATTTTTGTCGCCGTGTATGAGTGCGCCGGTGGTGACCATCTCTGTATAGAGCAGGGCATTGCGGGAGATGAGGCGCCAGAGGTAGCGGCAATGCTTATCGCTCCAGTCCATCATGGGGGCAATGGTGAACTTGCGGTCGAGGGCGGGACGCGATGCGCCTGTCTGGAAAGTTGGGCTCTGTGTGTTTGTTGTAGAAGTCGGGGGCATTGATCTAAGTCGTGTGGTTCCAAAGCAACCAGTATAACATCTTGGCTGATTTGGCGAAAATAACGATGGGCTTTTCTCAAGTTCAATCGTTCGACTGATTGTTTTTTGATGTACTACAAATTTTCACTATGCAGGCTGGCAATTGCACTTTAGTGCTAGTTTTCGGGGAATACCTTCGACGAACTAGTAGCTCGCCACGGACAGGCACGTTACGGGCGCTTCAATGCTCAATGAGCGGTGATATGATTCACTGCTTTTAAGTCAATATTAATTGCCTTTAGGACTTTCATGACGGTATCAAACTGGGGCTTAGCTCCAGCTCTAAACGTTTTGTATAAGCTCTCACGACCAAGGCCGCTCGCTTTTGCAATTTCAGTCATTCCTTGCCCTTTGGCAACATAGCCAATAGCTCGAATTAACTCATCAGAATCGCCATCTTCCAAAACCATGGAAAGGTACTCTGCGATATCTTCTTTGTTACGTAGTTGTTCTGCCATGTCAAATTCAGGCAGTTCTGCAACGCTAATTTTCTTAGTCATAATTTAATCCTCCCGCTGTTTGGCTCTGTCTTTGGACGTTTTGATATCATTGCTTTGGGTGGACTTATCTCCACCACCCGGCATGACAATTAATGTGTCGCCATGTTGGGCATAGTACATGCGCCAACCAGGACCAAAAAATTCACGCATTTCATAAACACCTTCGCCAACGGGTGCTATATCGCCTAAGAGGCCTCGACTCGCCTTTTCTAAACGGCGGGACAGGCGAAGGCGAGTCTTGCTGTCTTTAAGGTTGTTGAGCCAATCATTGAATTCAGCAAGGAGCTTAACCGTATACATGCATGAAGTGTATCCACTTGGATACAGCTTTTCAAGTGTCCAACGGAATTTGTGCAGCTGCTTTTACAGATTAAGGTGGTTATGGGGCGCATATATCAGAGTGAGATCTGAGTGACCCTACTGTGCTTTATGCTGCTCTACAGTGACATTTTGCAATGGACGCCTCTGATTAATATGTTATATATCAATAAGTTAATGTCTGAATTCGATTCTACGAACCGAGCGGTCGAAGGTTCGAATCCTTCCGAGTGGGCCATATTAAAACCCCTGGTTCTTTGAGCCGGGGTTTTTTCTTTTTACACTCCGCAAAATCCGATGTCCTTGTTTTGCGGGGCTTGTAGCTTGTTAAGCGTTTTCTTGTACCTTCCTGTATGTTTAATTTACGATTACTGCACATTCCTAACCGCTTACGTGCGAGGAGGGGAGTTGATGTGCAGCGCCCAGGTTTAATAAGTTTGTAATATGATTAGCACTGCTATACAAAAAGCGATAAATATAAACTTGCATTTGGTTTGAAATCAGGCTATTTTGCACTTTATGGCTGTGCAAAAATACAACAAATTAAACCAATTGCAACGCATTTTACCTGAAGGGCTGTTGGTTGAGGCCCAATGGCTGGAGCAAGTGGGCTATTCTCGATCGCTTCGTAGTCAATATGTCACCTCTGGGTGGCTGGTACAGCCAGCGCGAGGTGTATTTCAGCGGCCTGCAGGGGCAATAAATTGGCAGCAAGTCGTTATATCGCTATCGTTGATGGGTTACCCACTATCCATCGGTGGCTTGAGCGCCTTGGAGCTGCAAGGCTATGCGCACTATATGCCGCTGGGGCAAAGTGATATTCACCTTTATAGCGAGAAAAAACTGCCCGCCTGGGTCGATAAGCTACCGATATCCGCATCCTTTATTCAACATAATCGCAGTCGTTTTTTACCACAAGTTCAGATGCCAGCACGTACAGGCTCACTGACTGACCCTCTGCTTGAAGGTGTCGGGTTCAAAGAGGCCGCACTACGGATAAACCCATGGGGGCAATGGAATTGGCCGCTGGTGCTGTCTACACCTGAACGCGCTTATCTTGAGTTGCTTGATGAGTTGCCAGCGCGTCAAACCTTTCATATGGCTGATGTGATTATGGAAAGCTTGTCTAATTTGAGCCCGCGCCGACTGCAAACCTTACTGGAACAGGCAAGCAGTATAAAGGTGAAGCGCCTGTTCTTTTTCTTTGCAGAGCGTCATGGGCATCAATGGTTTAGTCATATAATCCAGGATAAAGTTGAGCTTGGGAAAGGTAAGCGCGTGTTGGTCAAAGGCGGTAAGTTGGATACCAAGTACCAGATAACGGTACCGGCCGAATATAGTGGGGCTTCAAATGACATTGGATAAACGGTATAGGGATCAAGTGACTTTATTGGTGCGAGCTTTACCGCTTGTTGCCAAAGAGTCGTGTTTTGCCCTGAAAGGGGGTACCGCGATTAATCTTTTTATTCGTAACATGCCGCGCTTGTCCGTCGATATTGACCTTACGTATCTACCTTTGCATACCCGCGATGACGCATTGCGTGAAATCGATCTGGCGTTAAAACGCATTGCAGAGAACCTTCGTTCGTTGGACGGCAGTATTTATGTGGCGGAGTCTTCACCCGCCAGTCAGGATGGCATCATCAAATTGGTTGTAAGAACAAAGGGCCTCGTGCAAATAAAAATTGAAGTCACCCCAGTGCTAAGGGGTTGTGTTTATGACCCTGCTGTCATGCCTGTTTCCGAAAAAGTTGAGGATGAATTTGGTTTTGCAGAGATCAATGTGCTGTCATTTGCGGATCTTTATGCGGGTAAAATTATGGCTGCGCTTGATCGTCAGCACCCGCGTGATTTGTTTGATGTTCATCAGTTATTGGCAGAGGAGGGTATTAATGATGAATTGCGCTCTGCTCTAATTGTTTACCTTGTCAGTCACGATCACTCACCACATTCCTTGCTGAACCCCGTTCGAAGGGATATTGCCCAAGATTATGAGCAGAACTTCGCTGGAATGACGACTGAGGAAACATCGTTGGAGATTTTACTTTCAGCCAGAGAAACATTAATCAACGATGTCACTGGCAATATGCCGGATCATCACAAGGAATTTCTGAAATCGTTTTACGGTCGTAAACCCGATTGGCAACTACTGGGTTTAAAGGGAGTGGATAATCTTCCTGCGGTACGATGGCGTGAGCTGAATCTTGATAGATCGGGCCAAGGGACGTGTGAGACATTGCTTCGTAAACTTGAGGCCGTGTTTTAAGGTTGGATATTACTCGTAGTTAAATTGCTGGGAGTATAACGTGGCAAGACCCTGATTTTCTAGAGACTTGATAGCGATTCAGTCCAGAATACTGCATTTTCGACTCACAGTCTGATCAAAAACGCGGTGTAATTCCTTTCCGCTTTAAAAACCGCATGCGTACAGCTAATTAATCATGCTTAGCCCTAGAAAGGTCCCACGCCTTTGGTGGGTGGACTACCGTATCGGTAAACGTAAACTTGGTTTTAATGGTCCTGCCCGGGCGAACCACTTGGTATGTGATATCTTCGGAACTTAGAATGATACTCCACACACTTGGATAGGTTCGGGTCGGCGCGTGGGCCTTGGTTATTGCGATGGATTCCGCACTTTCTGGGAAGTTTTGAACATTGGCAGTGCTATCAGCAGAAGAATAACCACCATATAGCGTTAAAGCATCTGAGGAGCCATCGGCGTGGCGATGATCATGTTGTAATTTGATACTCCCGTCGCTTTTGGTCAGGACCAGTATGCGAGATGAATTATCATCAATATGTAACGGCATTTTAATTTGAGTGTCTGAACAGTCACGAATGTGCAGCATAAATTTCCTGCCGTTATAGGCTGTGCTGTTTGAACTGTCCTCAACTTTGCCTGAAAAGGCATTGCCGCAGTGAGCCTTAATGGAATCAAAGAACTTATCTTGATTGCTGTCTGTTGCCATAGCGGATGTGCCCATAAGGCTTGCAGCTATACCAATAATTATAAGTGCCGCTGTCATTATTCGTGACTTAATTTTCATTGTTTATCCCAGCCTTCCTATAGATATGAATTGAAACAACGGTTAATATATTAACCATTCCTGGTGAGGAGTAAAAGTGATAATTACATTGCCGAGATCACATTGAACGCTAAGAACAGCTCACACTCACTAGAACATAGGGAAGAGTGTTAAGGTATTCAGCAGCAAAAAGAGCAGAGAAATTAGATAAGCCTCTAATTTCTCGGGACTTTTCGCAGTATTTAGGCAATTCGCTGACCCCTTCCACCTCTAAACCACTGTATTGCAAAAAAAACGGCTCAAAATGTCAATATAATATCCATAAGGGCATCCAGCATGGAAAAATATTCACTGCTCCAATTGGCCAAACATGCGCTGAGCGGTCATAAACATTGGCCCCAGGCGTGGCGCAGCCCAGAGCCGAAAAAATCCTACGATGTGATTATCATCGGCGGGGGCGGACAGGGCTTGGCGACAGCCTATTACCTGGCAAAGAAATACGGCATCACTAATGTGGCCGTCGTGGAGAAAGGTTGGCTGGGTGGCGGTAATACCGGTCGCAATACCACCGTGGTGCGCTCCAATTATTTTTACCCGGAAAGTACCGACTTCTTTGACCACTCTCTCAAGATGTACGAGAACCTATCTTTGGAATTGAACTACAACGTGATGTTGAGCCAGGGGGGCATTTTGACCCTGGGACACAACGGCCACGACATGGAAATGCTTGAGCGCTGGTCTAACTCCCTGCAATTGCAAGGCCTTGATGCTGAGATGATGACGACAGAGCAGATCAAGGCACATACGCCTCTAATCGATACTTCTCGCAGCGCTCGTTACCCGATCTGTGGTGGTTTTATTCAGCGTCGGGGTGGGGTGGCCCGTCATGACGCGGTGGCCTGGGGTTATGCCCGTGGTGCCGACGATCTGGGTGTGGATATTATTCAAAATTGTGAAGTCACCGGTGTGCGTAAATCCGGTGATCGTGTTCAGGGTGTGGAAACCAGCCGCGGTTATATCAAGGCAGACAAAGTGGCTTTTGCCGTGGCGGGGCACACCAGTGTGCTGGGTTCGATGGTGGGCTTAGAATTGCCCATCGTCAGCCAAGCCTTGCAGGCCATGGTGAGTGAACCGGTCAAACCCTGTCTGGATGGCGCGGTGCTCTCGGGTGCAGCACACGCCTATGTCAGCCAGTCTGATCGCGGAGAAATTTTGATTGGCGGTGGTGCTGATCGCCATCCATCCTACGGCCAGCGCGGTAACCTGCCGATACTGGAAGAGACCTTGTCGGCGGCCCTGAGCTTATTCCCGAGTTTCAGTCGCTTGAAGCTAATGCGTCAGTGGGCTGGCATCGTTGATATCTCACCGGATTCCAGTCCTATTCTGGGCAAAACACCCATTACTGGGCTGTACATCAGCGGTGGTTGGGGTACCGGTGGCTTTAAAGCCATTCCCGCCGGTGGAGATACCCTGGCCTATACCATCGCCAATGATCGCCCCCACGAATTGATTAAGCCCTTTGGTCTTGAGCGTTTTGTGACCGGCGCGCTGATCGATGAGGGCGCCGCTGCTGGCGTGGCCCACTAGGGTGATCTGTGCAGAGAAAGAACAGGGTAGAGGAGAAAGGTTATGATTCAAATTGAATGCCCCTGGTGTGGCACACGCGACGAAGAAGAGTTCACCTGTGGTGGCCAGTCGCACATTACTCGTCCGGAAAAACCTGAAAAGATTAGTGACGAGCAATGGGCTAGTTATTTGTTCAACCGTATCAATCCCAAAGGCGTGCACCTGGAACGCTGGCGCCATACCTTTGGTTGTCGACAGTGGTTTAATGTGGCTCGTGACACGGTGAGCCATGAGGTTTTTGCGGTTTATAAAATGGGTGAAGCCGTCTCGGATTTATCCGGCCGTAGCGCGGCAACGAATCAGACAGAGAAGGGCAGCGCTGATCTCGCGGCTAAGGAAGTGGCGGGATGAGTAACCCTTTGCAACGTAAAAATACCCAGCACCGGGTGAATACGGCCAAACCAGTCACCTTTACTTTTGACGGTAAGACCTACCAAGGTTGTGAAGGTGACACCCTGGCTTCAGCCCTGATAGCGAACGGCGTCAAACGCCTGGGACGCAGTTTTAAATTGCACCGCCCGCGCGGCTTGATGGGCGCAGGCCGTGAAGAGCCCAATGCGCTGGTACAGCTGGAGGGAGGCGGTTTCGACGAGCCCAACGCTCGCGCGACTCTGGTGCCACTCTATGAAGGGCTAAAAGCCAAAGGCCAGAATGCCTGGCCCAATGTGGATCGCGATGTGTTTGGCTGTTTGGGCGCACTGCATAGATTTCTTCCGGCGTCTTTCTATTACAAATCAATGATGTGGCCTAGCTGGCATTTCTACGAAGGTCTTGTACGCCGCATGGCAGGGCTGGGTAAGTCGCCTGAGTCCAATGATGCTCAGCAGTACCACAAGCGTAACCTGCACTGCGAAGTGTTGATTATTGGAGGTGGTCCCGCCGGTTTGGCGGCTGCCCTGGCGGCGGCCTGCAGTGGGAAACGTGTCGTGCTAATGGATGACCAGGAAACTTTCGGTGGCAGCCTGCTGGGCGAGAATCGCACGATCGAAGGTCGCGCCTCCAATGAGTGGCTTGCGGAAACCTTGCAGACGCTGCGAGGCATGCAAGAAGTGACTTTGCTAACGCGTACATCGGCTGTGGGTTACTACGAGCAGAATTTTATTGCCGCAGTCGAGCGCGTGACTAACCACCAAGGACCACTGGCAAACGTGGACGAAGTGCGTGAACGGCTGTGGCGTGTGCGTGCAAAACGGGTTGTGCTTGCGACTGGCGCCATCGAACGCCCTCTGGTTTTTGCCAACAATGATCGCCCCGGGATTATGTTGGCCTCAGCGGTGCAAACCTACCTCAATCGTTACGGTGTAGTGGCGGGACAAGAGGTGGTGGTGGTGACTAACAACGACAGCGCTTATCGGCTTGCACTGGAGTTGCACGATGCGGGCGTTAAGGTTGTTGCTGTGGTTGATAACCGCCCCCAGGCGAATGGCATTCAGCAGCAGGCGGTAAAAGATCGTCAGATTCCCTTGTTAACGGGTCGCATGGTGCAAACGGTCAAAGGTCGTCGCGAGTTGAAGGCGATTACCCTGGCCGAGCATCTTGGCAGTGGTCAACTGGGGCGGGCCAAGGAAACCCTTAAATGCGATCTACTGGCCATGTCTGCGGGTTGGACGCCGACCATTCATTTGTACTCCCAGGCGGGCGGCTCATTGGATTTTGACGATGATAAAGCCTGCTTCGTCCCCAGGTCCTGTGCCCAGGCGGTGACGGTGGCCGGTGCGGCCAACGGTAAATTTCAGTTGCAGGCCTGTCTTAACGAAGGTTTTAAAATAGGCGCCGACGCAGCGCGAGCTGTGGGTGCCGAGTTGCTCGGCGATATGCGTGTCGATGCTTGCGACGATTTTCCAGAAGTGCCAATGGAGGCTTATTGGTACACAAAAAACACCCATACGGACAAACAGTGGCTGGATTTCCAGTACGACGTCAAGGTCTCTGATATTGAATTAGCCCAGCGGGAAAACTTTGTTTCGGTTGAGCACGTCAAGCGCTATACCACCAACGGCATGAGTGTGGATCAGGGCAAGACCAGCAATATCAATACCCTGGCTGTGATGGCTGAGTTGAGTGGACGCAAGATTCCCGACGTGGGCACCACCAAGTTTCGTCCACCCTACCATCCGGCGACCATCGGCACCTTTGTCGGCCGTGAAATAGGCGAGGGTTATGCCCCGCGCCTGGAAATGCCCGCACACAGTTGGCATGTGGCGCACGGCGCCCACATGGAAGATATGGGATGGCAGAGGCCCGAGTGTTATTTGCGCGCAGGCGAAGATATGGCTGCCGCAGTTCAACGTGAAGTGCTGGCAGCGCGGCAGGGTGTTGGCATGTTTGATGGCTCGCCCTTGGGCAAGATTGAAGTGAAAGGCCCGGATGCGGCCAAGTTTCTCAATCGTTTGTATATCAATAATGCGGCGACACTAAAAGTTGGCTTCGCCCGCTACGGTTTGATGTGCAATGAAAACGGCGTGGTGATCGACGACGGTGTGTTTGTTCGCCTGGCCGATGATCATTACTTGGTGCACACCACCAGTGGCGGTGCCGCGCGCATTTACCAGTGGATGGAAGAATGGTTGCAGTGTGAATGGCTCGACTATCAGGTCATTGTTAACAATGTGACGACCCAATGGGCCAATGTCACTGTCAGTGGTCCCAATGCCCGCAAGGTCTTGGAAAAGTTGGAAGGCGATATTGATTTCAGTCGTGAAGCCTTTGCGCATATGCAGTATCGCTCCGGCACCGTCAACGGTGTTGACGCGCGTGTACTGCGCGCCAGTTTCACCGGAGAAATTTCCTACGAAATCAGTGTACCGGCGCGCTTCGGTTTGGCATTGTGGGAAGCGGTCTATGACGCGGGCCAGGCCTTTGATATCACCCCTTACGGTGTTGAATCGTTGATGGTGCTGCGTACCGAAAAAGGGTATCTGCATATCGGTGCGGATACGGATGGAACGACTAACCCTCTGGATCTGGGTTGGGGCTTCCCCATCAGCAAGAAAAAGGACGACTTTATCGGTCGTCGTTCACTGTCTCGAGTCAACGATGTCCGTGAAGACCGTTTCCAGTTTGTAGGCATTGAAGCGCTAAATCCAAACCAGTCTCTACCGATTGGCGGACATATTGTCAGTCAGGCGAAGCCGCGATTGCCCGAGAAAACTCAGGGCTATTTGACCTCTGCCTGTATGAGCCCAACGCTGGAAAAATCTATTGGTCTGGGCATTGTTGCCCGAGGCAATGATCGAATAGGCGAAGAGATATTTATATACAGTAATGGCAAAACCTATGCGGCGAAAATTGTTTCGCCCACGCATCTTGATGTGAGAGGAGATCGCTTGAATGTCTAGCTTACCCGCTAATTTACAGGCTAAGGCCCGTTCGGCGCTGGCCGACATACAAGCGCTCGAACGCGCGGTCTCGTTTGACAACGGCGGCGTCACTTTAGAAGAGTTGTCGCTACTGGGCATGGTGCGAGTGCAGGGGCCGGGCAGTGACTCGTCATTCTGCGAGCAAGTCGCGGACCTTGTCATGCCACTTCCGGCACCCGGTCTCACAACGAGAAAGGGTGAATTGAAATGTCTGTGGTTGACACCTGATGAATGGCTGATTGTGACGCCTCCCAGTGGGGAGAATTCGGTGTTGACCGCCCTGACTCTCGCTCTGGAAGGTCGAGTTGCACTGGCAACCATGATCACAGACAGCCGCTTGGCGGTGGAAATCACCGGGCCTTGTGCAGCAGTGCTATTGAGCAAAGGTTGTGCCTTGGATTTGCACCCTGCCAAGTTTGCGGTCGGCAATGCAAGCGTCACCCGGTTTGCCAAGTCGGCAGCGATGGTGACTCGCGTTCAGGAGGACGCTTACCAACTTTACGTGGATCGTTCACAGGCGCGTTATACCTGGGAGTGGTTGCTTGACGCGGCGGGAGAATTCGTTCGCTAGTGTCGATTTAAAAAAATAAATCAAAGGCCAGGAGAGAAAATGCAGATATCAAGTGCTTCAACGAATGTCGGGAACGCTGCGGGACCAAGCGCGGTCGGGTGGTCATCCCGCTTTGCCTTTTTGATGGCCTCGGTGGGGTTTTCCGTGGGTCTGGGGAATATCTGGCGCTTCCCTTATGTGACGGGAGAAAATGGGGGTGGGGCTTTTGTATTAGTGTACCTAGCCTGTGCTTTTGCCATTGGTGTTCCTATTTTGATGGCGGAATTGCTCGTTGGGCGTCGTGGTAAAAAATCTCCACCCAACACCATGCGCGATGTCGCTGTGCAAGAAGGTCGCAGCAAACACTGGCAGTGGCTCGGAGGCATGAACCTGCTGGTGGCCTTCATTATCATGGTTGTTTATTGTGTCATCGCCGGCTGGGTATTGAACTATCTGTTCAAGGCATTGTTGACGGGGTTTGCAGGTGTTGACGGAGCAATGGCCGCGCAATCCTTCGATGGCATGCTCGGCGATTCTGGCACCATGTTGTTCTGGACCTTATTGGGCTTGGGCATTACCGGAGCCATCATCTACGCCGGTGTGCAGGATGGCATTGAGCGGGCCGTCACCATTTTGATGCCGGGACTGTTCGTATTGCTGGTGGCTTTGGTCGCTTACAACATGGTGGTCGGAGGCTTTAGTGAGGCCGTCGACTATCTGTTCTCTCCCGACTTCAGCAAAATTAACGCGTCAGTCGTATTGGCCGCGGTGGGGCAGGCTTTTTTCTCCATTGGTGTCGCAATGGCGGGCATGATGACCTACGGTGCCTATTTGCCAAAAAGTGTCTCTATTCCCCGATCGGTGGCGTTGATTGTTTTTGCCGATACCCTGGTAGCCCTGATGGCGGGGCTGGTGATCTTTCCCGCCGTATTTAACAACGGTTTGGATCCCGCGGGTGGACCCGGTTTAATTTTCCAAACACTGCCGGTTGCCTTTGCGAATATGCCTGGAGGTCACATTGTCAGTGTGTTGTTCTTCGTGCTGTTATCCGTTGCAGCGATAACGTCCATGGTGGGTTTGATTGAGCCTTTGACGCGTTGGGTCGAGGAGCACAAAGGTTTTGCCCGCCATAAAAGTGCGATGGTTATTCTAGGTGCTATTGCAGTGCTCAGTGTGCTCAGTATTTTGGGTTACAACACTTTGGCTGAGTACACCATTGCCGGAAAAGACTTCAATGGGGCTCTGGACTATTTTGCCAATCAGATTTTATTGCCGGTCGGAGGTTTGTTAATTGCTATCTTTACCGGTTGGTTCGTGCGTCGTCAGACGTCTCAGAATGAGTTGGGTTTGGGGGATGGCCTGCTGTTCAGGCTGTGGTATTTCCTGATCCGTTACATTTGTCCAGTGGCTGTATTTCTGGTGTTTGTGCTCGGTGTTTCCGAGTAATTTCGATATAAGTTTTCCTCTCTTGCAGGTGTGCACTCGGCGGCGTTTTTTCGCTGCCGGGCTTTTTTATATTCTCTTTAATCAGCGCTAAGCTCAGAGAGAAACCCTTCGATTATTGCCTGTATTTCTTCACCGTGGGTATGGGGCATGCTGTGGTCGGCGCCTTCAATCGAGTGCAGAATGGCGCCTGGTATTTGTTCCGCAAGGGTTACGCTCTGCGCGTACTCAACGTTAATGTCGGCGGTGCCGTGGATGATAAGTGTTGGCACCGTAATCGCTTCGGCGCCCAGGTTCAGGGCCGCATACTGAGCAACATCATTATCCAGTCCGTCATGCCGTGGAGAAACGGGCCAGTTGTCCCACATCATTGACCCCATTTTGGCGAGCATGACGGGGTCGTCTAGCAAGGCCTGCTGTTTTTCGGGGTCTTCTACCATGGCCTTCACCATATTCTCCGGGCCCACAAATTTATCCACTATGGTGAAGATGGCCCAGGTAACAAAGTCTGAACGCATGAAGAAAGGCACTTCAAAGTCGAGAGCTTTGGGCTGCGAGAGGGCTTCCAAGGCGATAAGCGCCACGGTGCGGTCCGGGTGGCGCACGGCAAAGGCAATGGCGGAGGGACCACCGCCGGATGAGCCCCTGACAATAACCCGCTCGATATTAAGGGAATCCAAAAGGGCGGCATAGGCGTCGGCTTGCGCCTCGGGTGTGCGCCCTGTTGCAATAGGGGTGCGCAGGTAGCCGGGCCGAGAGGGTGCCAGCACTCGGGTGCCTTCAATCGCCTTGCCTTTATCGTAACCACCGGGGGTGCCGTGCAGTGACAATATCACCGGGCCGCTGTCTCCGATTTGCTGGTATTCCACGGGACCGGCGACGGTATTGGCGATCTGGCTCTTGGATGCAAGCTCACTTAAACGCTGCTCATGGTCGTTAGTATAATCAATGGTTATTGCGCCGGCGCCCAGTATTAGAAACGCCAACAGAATGTAGCCTATTTTTCGTTTCATGGGTTTTTCTTCGTGTGTATTAATGTGTGGGCGTCGGGTTTAACGGGAGACTGCCACCACAATTTGGCGAGTGGTTTTTTCACCGGCCACTGTTTGGCCAAGGTGTTGGCATCGTATAAAGTTCCATTGACCATGACGCGGCCTACAGTGTTGGTGTTGGCGATGTCCTCAAGCGGATTTTTGTCCAGTATCAACAGGTCTGCCAAATTGCCCGCTTTAAGACTGCCGAGTTCAGAGTCGAGGCCGATCGCTTTGGCACTCTCCAAAGTTGCCACTCGCAGTACATTCAAGTTACTCATGCCGCCTGCCGCCAAGGCCCACATTTCCCAATGCACTTGCAGGCCCTGCATTTCACCGTGCCCGCCGAGCCCAATATTGCCACCCGCTTTGAGAATGTCGTCGGCGCCTTTTGCGAGCATTGGATAGATATGTCGATCCGGATCAACCTGTCGACCTTTGGACACTCGCTCTTGAATCAGATCAGAGGGCATAAATCGATGCAGCTTTTTGTCCTTCAAGCCCGTCCCCTCAGCAATAAAGTGATCAGCGGCAAAAGGCCCGCCGAAACTCACCAGCAAGGTGGGGGTGTAGCTGATGCCGGATTGCGCAAACAGCTGCACAATATCCTCATAGTGGGGCAACATGGGCACAGCGTGTTCGGTGCCACTAAACCCATCAAGGGCAAAGGTGAGATTCATTTTTGCGTCAGAACCGCCTTCTGAGGTCACAATCAAACCCAGCTCTCTACAGGCTTTAACCATCCACTGACGAACCTGACGACTGCCGGGCAAATAAGATTTAATCAGGTGAGTGCGGTACTTATTTTTGTAACGTTCCAGAACGGAATAGACTTGCTCGTAGGAGGTAAAATTGTTGAAAAAGAAAATACCCCGGCCGGTTGAAAAAACTCTGGGACCTGCCAACTCTCCCGTTGCGATTGCGTCCCCATAGACAAAAATATCGTCGGTGGTGGACTGCGGATCACGTATGGCGGTTACACCGTAAGCCAGATTGGCCAGCGCATTGTAGTCCTGCAAATCCAGCACTGAACGCTTAACGTTCCAGTGCGCGTGAATATCAACAATGCCGGGCATAATCGTTTTGCCGCTCACATCGATCACCATTGCGTCGGCAGGCTTCGCTAAAGTTCCGTGTTCACCGATAGCTTGTATGCGATTGCCATCTATCAGTAAATCGCCGTTCTCAATAACCTTGTCACCTTGCATGGTAATGATCCGAGCACCGCGCAGCATCAATTTACCCGAAGGAATATCACGCGGCCTCTGCACCAAAGCTTCAGCTTCAAGCACTTTGTCACTGTTAATGGATCGCCGGTAAAGCGTATTGCCAGCAGACCATCCTATTGTCTGGGCGTCGGCCCAAGAAAAGTGATCGGCTCCCAGCGAAGTGAGTTTTGTGTAGGCTTCACTGGGGGTATAGACATTCACCACAGGCTGCTCGGGGTTTAACTTCGATAGGTCGATCAAGTAAAGCTGGCCTGCGACACCGGCCAGTGCATGGCGTTCGTCTGGGCTGATCTGAATATCGCCGGCCATGGCGGGGCTGGTCGTGGGGCTGGGTTGTCCCAGAACTCGAAGATGAGTGTGCTGGCCGCCACCATCAAGAGATCTTGAACTCAGGCCTGATCTTGGCGAGTAGCTGTATATCTTTTTCCCGCTGCGCCCAAACTGAAGACTGCTTGCGCCCGCTGCCGCTGCAAGGGCAATAGATGGACTACCCTTGTGGTTAATCTGCACGATCTGTTCGGCCTTTGCTAGCGCGCCCAGACTGTTTTCCAAGCGCAGCTGCCGCGGTGCCTGTATCGCCAGCAGCGATGTGCCGTCTGGAGACCAGACGGGATTGCGGTAGTAGGCCTCATCAGCACTTAACTTGATGGCAGGTCCACTGCCGTCAGAGGGAATCTTCCATAGCGCTCCGCCTTCTATTGCGTTCCAGCTGACGTAGGCCAACCACTTGCCGTCGGGTGACCAGCTGGGGTGAAATTCTCCAAAGCGGGTATCTGAACTTAACTTGTGCGGGTTGCGATCGCTCAGGGCCATGCGGTAAAGACGACCAAAGACAGAAAAAGCAAACTGTGTTCCGTCGGGAGAAATCGTCGCGCCCTTGGCGATGCTTGCAGTGACGGGCCCTTGCTCAAGCTTGATTGACGTCGAAACCCTTGGTTCCAAGACTTTGTTCACTTTGGCGAGAAAGGGAATGATTGTGGACTTACCATCGACCAAATTTACGCGACGAATCTTTCCCTGGTAGGCTAAAATCAAGGCCTCGTTTGAGGGCGTAAAAGCAAAGCCGGGCAGCATGTCGCGGGAGGCCCAAGACTCTAGTGCATTGAAGCCGATGTCTTGCAAAAGCCAGCGCTCTTCGCCGGTGTTTAGATTGCGAAGTCGCAGGCCCGTTTTGCCGGAATGCACGGCGCCAAACGCGAGCCACTGGCCGTCATTGGATAGTTGCGGTCTGAAGGTAGGTTCACTGCGCTCACTGATGGTGCGTATTGCACCACCTGCCAAGTCAATGGTCATTAGCTTCGCTTTTGGTGCTGCGCTGGGACGGTGTTGGCGAGTGATTGCCGCGGTGAAGTAAAGTGCATCGCCATGTGCAGAAGCCTGAGGGCCATAAGCACCCGAAGCGAAAGCAGACACCAGCATGGTGCCGCGGCCCAGGTTGGGCGTGTCGATTTTGCTCGGCTGCCCACCATCAAGCGGGTAGGCCCAAAGCTCCACATTGGCACTCATGCTTCGGCGGCTGGCGAGTTGCGATACGTAAAGGGTTTGGCCATCTCTGGACCAGCTCGGAGAGATCAGTTCGCCGTCTTTGCGGAAGCTGAGTTGTCGAGGCTGGCTGCCGTCGGCTTTGGCCAGCCACAGGTTATCTTCGCCGTTGCGGTCGCTGACGAACACCAAGGTATTACCATCGGGAGAGTAGCGTGGCTGAGACGCAAAATCACTGCCTTGAAGCAAGGGTTTTGCCGTTCCGCCGGTGAGTGGCAATTGGTAAATATCCCCCAAGAGTTCAAACGCAATGTGTTTACCTTTGGGATGAACATCCAATGATATCCAACTGCCTTCGTCGGCTTCGAAGGAAAGCTTTGGGTTCGTTTGTGCCTGAAGGTTCATCGTCAGCAGTACGAATAATGTTAAAACCCATCGAAGCCGATGAGTGAACTGTTTGTTTTTGAAAACCTTGTTCATTGCTTGTCACCGTAAATAAGTTCAACCGTGTCAAACACGCGATTGACGTTGCCTTTCGCGTGGTAGTTACACAGTGACACCATGATTTCGTTGGTCTCTTGAATACGATAGGGCGCTGAGACAAAACCGACAAAACCACCGGCGTGGCCAAACAGTGTTTTACCGCCAAAGGTTAAAAACATGTTTCCAAATGCGTAGTCGATTGACCAGTTTCGGTACTTGGCCGGCACTTCACTATAGGTGGCCGGTGTCATCAATGTGTGTAAAAGTTTGTCGCCGCCGGGCAGTCGATTGTCTGCAAAGTTGTGATACCAAATCACCAGATTTTCGAGAGTGGAGAACACGCCGCCGTCTCCCATTACTTCGAAGTTGGTGTTATTTTTGGTCCAGCGCCCGTCGAGTTTTAAATAGCCATCGGCGCGACCTTTGATCAGCTCGCGGTGATTGTCGTGAAAGTGCGTGTTGTTCATGCCCAGGGGTGCAAAAATATTCTCGTGGGCAAATTGACGCAGAGTTTGGCCGCTGAGTGCTTCCACCGCTTGTGCCAACAGCAGATAGGCGGAGTTGCTGTAGGCGTATTGTGTGCCCGGTTCAAAATCAAGGCGCTTCATCCGGTAAAGATATTCCAGTGTCTTCTCGCCTGGGTAAAAGTTGCCGTCGGCATTGCCGTAGACGGCATCCATCACTTTATAAATATTTGGAATGCCGCTGCTGTGGGTGATCATCTGTCGAAGGGTGACGGTCGCGCCGTAGTCGGGCAAATCCGGTAGCACGGTGTGAATATCGGCATCTAAATCCAAACGTCCTTGCTGAGCGAGTAAGGCAAGGCTGACCGCAACAAATTGCTTGCTGGTGGAAGCAATTCGAAAAACCGTGTTGGGGGTGATGGGAATATCGTGTTCCAGATTGGCGAGGCCAAACCCTTTTTGGTAGAGCAACTTGCCATTGCGGGCATAGCCCACGGCACAACCGGGGCCGTCAGTGCGGTCAACATCGCGGTAGTTGCTTGCGATGGCATCTGAAATTATTTGAATGCTTGTGGGTTCTGCCGCCGTTGTGAACGATAGTGACAGGAGCATTGTTGTGATTATTTTTTTCATGAATCTGATCCAAAAAGTAAGGTGTGTGCGTCGAAATACTTAGGGCAAAATTTCGATCAGTTCGACCTGTGTCGTCAGGGTTTCTTGGGGGCCAATGGAGCCTGCGCCCTCTGCGCCATAAGCCAGATGGGGCGGCGCGTAAAACTCCCATTTTGCGCCCTCGCGCATCAGCAATAAAACTTCTTTGAGCCCCGGTTTAACTTTGCCGACGGGGAAGTCCGCGGGTTTCCCGCGCTTGAATGAGCTGTCGAATTCCTCGCCGTTGAGGAGAGTGCCGCGATAGTGGATTCGGGCGATGTCCTGCAAATTGGGGCGCTCTCCCGTTCCCTCGCGAATGACCTTATACAACAATCCGCTCCCTGTGGAATGTATGCCCGGTTCGCTGGCCTTGCGCTGCAAAAAGGCATTGCCCTCAGCCAAATTCTTTTCTCCCAATGCCTTCCAGCGAGCGTCGAACGCGGCGATTCGTTCTCTCATAAGGAGCACCGTTGCCATGTATTCTTTTGAACTAAAGTCAGGGCGCGTTTTTTCCTGTTCGTCTCGAATGGCCCTCGCCACCATGTCGGCGTCCAGAGTAAAACCCTGGCGGGCGCGCAGTTCAAGCATCTCCATGCCCAAGACATAGCTGAGTTTCTGGTCGTCGCTGGCGGTGTTCAGGTCAATAGCCGCAGTAACAGCAGGGGAGCTTGCCGAAAAGGCGGCCTCGCAGATAAGAAACGCAGCGGCTGCGCAGGCGGATTTGATCAACATGGATACGGCCTCAAAAGAAGTTATTGGATAATATATTATCCCTTTGTTGCGTATCGATCAATTAATCAGTCAAATGAATTCGGGTCTGGGATTAGGCAGGCGGGGTGCAGGCACTGACAATAACGCAGTCTACATCGCCGGTGTTGTGCATTTTGTGATCCAGGTGTGAGGGGAACAGATAGCCTTCGCCGGCTTTGAGAATTCGCGTTTGCCCATTCACGGTCAGCTCAATCGCACCTTCAATAATAAAGCCGCCTTCTTCACCCGATCGGCAGCGGTAAGGTGTGGCGGCGGTTTCCGTCCCAGGTGGATAGCGTTCCATTAGAATCTGTAAGGGTAGGCCGTTCAGGTTTCTTCCGATCTGTAGCAAGGATACGCCGCCCGAACCCACGTCCAACAAATCTTCTTTACTGTAAAAAAAGTTGATTTCCTCTTCCTGGTAGTTCGAGAAAAAATCCGACAAGGTGATAGGGATGCTGTCCAGAATTTGACGCATGGTGCCTATCGAGGGGCTAATCTTGTTTCTCTCAATGAAGGATACCGTACCGTGTGTCAGACCAGCCTTTTCGGCCAGTTGCCGTTGAGACAGGCCGTAGCGCTTGCGTAGCGCCTTTAGTTTTTCGCCGACATCTTGTTCCATAATTCTCCAGCTGCCTTTCTGTGGGCCTTGTTGTTAGTCGGTCGTCAACCCTCTGTTCTGTGGGTGCCCAAGGGCTTTCGAGTGCATAGGGCAGGCGGGGCGGCACATTATAGGGCAATTTGTAGGGTCGTGCTTGTGGGGCTTGCGGTCGCCTTAAAGCTTGTATAATATATTAACCAGTTAGCGATGTCTCAACTTTGGCAATATAAATAATAGTTCTAGGAGAGCAATACTATGAGAAGAACAATGCCGGCCCAAAAATTATTAGCATCTGCTGTCGCTGCAGCGGTACTTTTCAGCTGCAACACGAATGCGCAAGAGGACGAGGACGAGGGCTACTCTTTTCTTCTGGAGGAAATTATTGTTACCGCCCAAAAGAAAGAACAGAGCATATTGGACATTCCCTTTGCCATTTCATCTTTTGGTGAGAAGGAAATGAAGGCCAGAGGGGCGGCAGACATCAAAGACATGCAATATTCCATCCCTGGACTCTCCATCACTAGCAGCCTGCCAGGACAGGATCGCGTCCAAATACGGGGTGCCTCTTCGGACGCCGGCCTAGGGCTGCCAACGGTTGGCCGCTACCTGGACGAAGTGAGCGTCAGCAGTGACTCTACCCAAAGGACGCTCGATGTGCCATTGCTGGACATTCAGCGGGTTGAGGTCTTGCGTGGTCCCCAGGGTACTTTATACGGTGCGGGTTCCATTGGCGGTACCATTAGATTCATCACTAACTCGCCGGATTTGAACGAAGTCAGTGGCAGTGTTGGTGTCGGCTACAACAGTGTTGACGATGGCAGTGATGGCCATGAAGTAAATGGTGTTATGAATCTGGTGATGATAGAAGACAAGCTGGCGGTACGCGTTGCTGCGTCAAGCGAGGATATTGCGGGTTGGATTGATAATACCGCGACGGGCGAGTCTGATATCAATGAGGGCGGGCGGGATTTTGTTCGCGCTAAAGTATTATTCCAGCCCAGTGACAGCTTCAATGCTTCACTGATGTGGATGCACTACGATTTTGAGCAAGACAATAACAATCATGAGCTCAGCGAAGCTGGCCTTGATCTTTTAAATGTTGATAACAGAGGCGCAACCAGCGATCGCTCTGTGCATACGCCGTTTGCAACGCCTGTTTCTGATGAGTGGGACCTAGTAAACCTGATACTCAATTATGAGACAGAGAATGCCAATATAATCAGCTCGACAGGTTATACGGAACGCAGCATCAACTTCGTGTCGGAATCCGCTAACGCTTTCTTTCCTCCCGGCATGCTTGGCACCTTTGAAATTCAGGATCGCGACTCCGAAGTTTTCATTCAAGAGATTCGGATGAATTCAAATTGGGATAAAAGCTTCAATTATACGGTGGGTGCGTATTATCGAAAAACCGATACATCACAGACTCAAATTAGAAGCTTTCCGGCCGTTTTTGGCGCTCCACCTAGCGTAACCACAGGAACTGCCCCGGTTGATTCCGAGTCTTGGGCGGTGTTCGGTGAGCTTAGCTACGATTTCTCTGACAGCGTCACAGCGTCATTCGGTTTACGTTATTTCGAAGAGGATCAAAAGCCCTCAATCTTCAGGCTGGTAGGGGCAGAGTCAGTTGAGCTCCCCTTAGACGATCAGTCCTTCGACGCGGTGACGCCGAGAGTGAATATTCTTTGGCGTGTTGCTGATAGCGCTTCTATTTACGGGACCATTTCTAAAGGGTTTCGCAGTGGCGGTGTCAATGGCCCCGGCTCATCGGAGCCCGCCTATGAGCCGGAAGAAGCCATGCTCTATGAAATCGGTGGGCGAGGGGAGTTCCTTGACGGCCGTGTGTTCGTAGACGGCGCCATTTACTTCATGGATTACGACGATGTGCAGGTGGCCTTTTCGGAAGCGGGCTTTGCCAGAACCACCAATATTGATTCGACATCTGGCCCTGGGGTAGATTTGGCGGTTGGGGTGAATATCACTACCGACCTTACCTTCAATTTCACGGCCGGTTATGTGGGTCGAGAGTATGACGAAGTCGATACTTCTGGCCCCGCGAATGTGGCTGAAGGTGATGCGCCGCAATATACACCAAAATATACGGCTTCGGCCTCTTTCGCTTATGGCTTTGATTGGAGTTCTAGCCTGAAAGGGACGGCTAGGCTTGACCTGTCCCACGCTGATGGGTTTTCCGTGTTCCTTCGGAATTTCCCCCTGCAACCCGTTATTGAAACAGAGCCTCTTACCTACTTGAACTTCCGCATTGGTGCAGTTGCCGAAAAATGGCAAGTTGTGCTGAGTGCTGACAATCTGTTGAATGAAACAGATGAGGTGTTCCCAGGGGGCGCGTTCTCTCTCGACACCTATTCTCGTCCGCGCACGGTGTCAGTCAAAATGGACTACGACTTTTAAGCGGATCGTTGACTGAAAAAATAGGCCGATAGACGCTTATTGAAAAAGGCTCGTGTTCATCCGCGGGTCTTTTTTCTCTTCCCTTATTTAAAGTATTTGATCGTCTGAGGGTAATGAATATGCCGAGGTATGCAGGCTGGAGAGGGTCACTTTCCCTGAAGAGGGTCGGGGTGGCTGTGCTGATCACTTGTGTTCAGGGTTTACTGTTAACGGCTTGCAGTAAGGACTTAGTCACGGGTACGGAAAAAGAGTCTGGCTTGGTGTCAGAATTAACACCCACGGCACAGTTATTGGATTTGAGTGAACGCTTTTGGGCACTCGCCGAAGCCAATGACGATTTTCTGAGAAACGCATCGGGCCGTATAGAGCTCACGTTACCGGATAGAAGCCATAGCGGCGTTAAACAAGTCGCAGTCCAAGCTGACGTGTTGCTGCAGGCTTTGAATGCAGTAACGCACCAACAACTTTCCCATGAAGATACCTTGACCGCCGCACTGCTGCAGCGGGATCTGAAATTATTGGCTGAGGCCTCCGAGCACCACTGGCTCTTTTTTGATGTTACCGCTTATAACGGCGGCTATGTTATGAGCTC
>ENA-OSET01001696-OSET01001696.1-sediment-metagenome-genome-assembly--contig:-NODE-1696-length-22534-cov-32.417286_pt1 | contig 22534 bp, 26 predicted proteins | sample MGYA00237882_ERZ534229 | MGnify/ENA primary metagenome ERZ534229 (study PRJEB26408, sample SAMN06266212) | sediment metagenome | isolation source: Hudson Canyon methane seep mesocosm | place... | reverse complement strand
ATGATCTCTACAATTTGGTGTTATCAAAAGTAACTGAGCCCTATTCTCGCAAGCGAACCGAAAATTACAAGCAGCACACGGAAAAATCTGGATTAAAGCGATTATCCGTCTAACTCAAGCTACCGCAGTGCGCTGACTTAAACGGATAATCTCTTTCATCAGCTTGCGACGCTTTATCATATCTGGCCGTGCCATACCCATCTTCTCAAGAAAGTTAATGGTGCTAATATGGCGACCGAAATCGGCAAAATAGCTACTAAAGCTACTCAAGCGTACCCAAGCATCTAAGGCGCTGCCCATCAGCAGCGCTTTTGCATCTTGATGAGAAAACGGATCGAACGTTTTTTCAGGTACCAAAAAGGGCTCTTGCACCGAAAAAACTTGGCCATCGATCGCATAACGCTGAATGACAAATTCCAGAATTCGTGCCGCCAGTAACCGTTGCCCTGCACTCTGCGCGACGCGGGCATAACTTAGAAGCCTTTCAGGCCTCGATTCTTTTCCGGTCTGTGTTTGCGCTATGACATACTTCATGGCACTCATCAATGCAGCGTAACGAACACCGAGTGCCTGAGCCAAATCATGACTAAGTGCAAAATGTAAAAGCATTGACTGATAGTCTTTATCTTCTATATTGAGGTCTCTGTTAAATTTTAAGGCGGGCAAACTAGGTTGCTCCGGCTGCTGGGCTAACTTAATTGTATGACCCGTCTCCCGCTGCCTTAGCAATAAACCTCTTTTACTCAATTTATCAGCCGTTTCCATGCGCATGGCAAATAAGTTTAATTGAAAATGATCTCCGCTTGCATCTTTACGGTACGGTAACAAAGCACCTAGACTAGTGTTATAAACATAAGATGCCATGCCTAACGCTTCAAATGCATCGATAAGCTCAACATTCACGGTATCAAGATGCATCAATTCATACATCACAACAGGGGAATTTTCCGCGAAGAACTGTTTTCCTCCAGCAAGGATATTTATCTCTTCGCCCTCTGCATCAAGTTTCACGAAATCAATGTTAGACCAATTCAGCGTTTCAGAAGCAGCATCGAGTGTATTTAGCTCAACAACTATTTCGCAGGTACTTTGATCGCTATCAGTCAGCGAATTCAACTCTGAGCTTTTAGCAATATAAAACGTTGCTTCACCCTGCTTATCAGATAAACCGGCCTCAATCACGGTGATATTGTTGTAGCCATTTTCAACAACAGTCTCAGTGAGAGCTCTAGCAGTATCAGGCGTTGGTTCAAAACACCAGATAGAGCCAAGTACATGTTGTTTATTTGATCGCATCGTTTGCGCCATGGCATTCGTGTACAAACCATAATTTGCACCGATATCAAGGATATTCATATCTGGCGTAACAAAACGACGAACAAAGTCTATCTCAGGTTCAAACCAATCGCCCTGCTCTTCTAAGACAAACGGTGTGATTCGCTTCAAGTCTGAGGGAACAGAAATTTTAGTTCCGTCATTTAGTTTCACGAAATAAGTATCTTTGGTCATAACTACGTAAGTACAGGGTGATGTGCGGGGCGCGGATTGTATCAAACAACTTATGAATGGAAAGCACGAATTATCGACTGAAACGTGATTTTACAAATGGAATGGAATATCCCATATTAAATGGCGAACACAAAAAGATTTATATGCGTTATTTAATGCTATTAAAGAATTTTCCAGCGGTACGATAACTCTATTACAAAGAGATTAATCGAAAGTATTTTCAAAAAATTGTCGGATATTGAAACCCAATGATGCAGAAAATAAATCACTCCCAACTGCTAGTGTTACTTATCTGGCCCCTACTTATCTCACCCTATTTGAAGGCAGAGGAAAGCCAATCTGGCTTGGCGGAGACACCCACAAACGAACTAAATACATTAGGGTCTGTAAACAAAGATAGCTCAGTTAACGGGGACAAACTCAGTGAGATAAAATTGAACTCACATGCCTATTTACAGGAAGTTCTTGCAGCAGATTTACCGGGCAACCAGGTTGTATGGCTGGAAACGCGCTACAGCAATTCAGAAAATACCGTCAAAATACTCGCCTTAGAAAACCCACCAAAAAATACAAACATTGAGGGTGCAGTATTATTATTGCATGACGAGGGGCAGCATGCCGCCTGGCCTTCACTGCTGGGCGGGCTGCGCGAAGAACTACCCTATAAAGGTTGGTATACCTTGAGTATTAACTTTCCGCGTTTAGATAGCTACAGAATACCAGAGCGGGAGCTTCCCATTAAAAAAGCGGATACGTGGGAAGTATCCTCACCAGAGCAGCTACGGCTCAACAGCAACCTATACGCAAGAAATGGGGCCGAAGAATCAGAAAAAAATACTGCAAGCGAAACAGAAGCATTAGATAAAAAGCCTGATTCAAAACTCAAACAAACCTTACAAGAAACGCCTTACGGCACTAAAGCACTGGCACACGTTCAAGCCGCTATGGACCATATTGCGGAGCGTGGCTACCAAAATGTCATTATAATCGCATACAAAAGCAGCGTGGAAATAGCACTTCAATATATACAACCCTTGTCAGCCGATATCGAAGACAAGGGCTTCGGCCTGATCATGATTGATCCAGAAATATCCAACGACTACCAGGAAAATATGGGCAAGGCCTTAGGTGAGAATTTCCAAGCACCAATTCTAGATATCGTCGACAAAGCAAGCTCAGCTAAAAAAATGGCCGCTAAAGAGCGGAAAGCGAGCGCTAGACTATCGGGCTCACTGCTCTATCAACAGACGTTTATTAGTACTATTTCAGAAACGTCGCGAGACAAATCGTTGATAAAACGCATCTCAGATTGGCTCGCAAAATACGCCCCTGGTATGACAAGCGAAACTTAGTTCATTGCCTTATTTGCAATTACATTTAAGCTAATCGGCACGCCGACAAACTTATACTCACTACTATCATCAAATAAACCAAATGATTTCACTCTTCGAACGTCCACAAATTGCTCATCCATCAGAATATTGGCAAGAAACTCAAAGTTTAAGCCAACCTTATGAAAGTCGTACTGATCAACATGCGCACCAAACATCATGATCATGATTTTCCAGCGATGAGCAGTATCTAATTGCTTTTTATCCATCATCATGGCGCACAAAATATCCAAATCTGGCACGCTGACCATCATCTTTCCGCCCGGCTTTAATACCCGATACCACTCTCTCAATACAGGCCTGAGTTCGCCACGAAAGTCGAAATGCTCTACTACATGCGACGAATAAATTTCAGAAAACGTGCCGTCTTCAAATGCAGATAGGTCCATGGCATTCATGACATGGTCCACACCATCGAATTCGTTTGCGTTTAGAATTTCCCAACCTTCTTTAACTTGCTTACCACCAATATGGAGCTTTCTAATCATTGTGATTCTCTACAAATACGAAAAGTGTAATGCATTTTTTGTTACAAATATGCGACCCTCATAGCACACCAGCCACGAACTAAATATAAAGTGCGCATGAAATTTAGTACATAGCGGGGTTATCTTTCTCCAGTAATCACCTCAAGACGCGCAATTACCTTTTCAAACTCTGCCAGCACATCGAGCCGGCTTTGTTGCTGCATTGCAATAACCTGCATGGCGACCGTTTTATCTTTTTCTAAACCGTTGAGTTTCACGGTTAGGCGATCCGGCACACCCATTCCCTTTCGTTGCAGTTCTGCCGCCCTTTCTTCAAGCTCGGCAACCTGGCGTTCGATAGACTCAATCTTCGCCTCATTAGATTTAATTAATCCCTCGACATCCTCTATCTTACGATTTAACACACGTATAGCATCTTCGGGTTGACTGTAGAGTTTAAGTAATTTCCGATCAATTTCGTCTTGCCTCTTTTTATCAAGCTCTGCTTGGCGCTCAGCCTCAATCTTGGCATCACGCATTTCAATTTGTGACACGGTCAAAGCAGGTGCCACGCGTTCAACCACACGGCCCTTGTCGTTGATAATTTCGTACCCTTTCGAGACAAGTTCAGAAGGAATGGTAAGCGCTAAAACCGTTTTACCGTTTTCATCCTTGTATCGAAAATACTGTGCAGCTTCAACGCTGCTAGTCCATAAGACGAGACTTAACAGCGTAACACCCACTTGGGATAGCGTCCTTTTCAACTCCATGCACTGCTTACCTTGATTAAATTCACTGAACTCATACTTTTTAGTCTAGGTACTTTTCCTAACCACTCAAACTTCTTATTATGCGCAACGTTAAAAGCAGCGAGATTCACACCCTTGGAGCAAATGATAGAACAAATGGGCCTATTTCTCACGGCCTTCGTGGCAAATACACTCAGCGCCCTATCAGGAGGCGGGGCAGGTCTGTTGCAATTCCCTATTCTGCTATTTCTTGGGCTCAATTTTACAACTGCACTTGCCACACATAAAATTGCCAGCGTTGCACTGGGCGTTGGCGCCAGTATTCGGCACTTTCGCAGCACAAAGTTCGACAGAAACAATGTTATCCACTTACTCATGTTTGGGTTACCCGGCGTAATAGTTGGCGCGTACCTGGTACTTGAGATCCCTGAGCGTATTGCTACGTTCAGCTTAGGGTTTTTAACACTCGGCCTCGCTGTTTACTCCTGGCGACAACCGAAGTTCGGCACACAATTAATTCATAAAGAGTTTAACTTGCGCCAGCGCCTAATCGGCGGCTCGATCGTATTTATAATCGGCGTGATGAATGGATCGTTAACTTCGGGGACAGGCCTTTTTATGACCATATGGCTCGTTAGGCACTATGGCTTTGATTATAAATTGGCGGTCGCGTACACAATGATTATAGTCGGGCTGGCATGGAACGGCACCGGCGCCCTAACCTTAGCACTCCAAACCTACGTGGCATGGGACTGGTTACCCGCGCTTATTTTAGGCTCAGTCCTAGGCGGCTTTCTCGGCGCTCACTATTCGATAAAAGGCGGAAATCATTTGATAAAGCGCTGTTTCGAATTCATTACGGCGTCACTGGGCACCTCTCTATTACTGAAGGCCTATTATTTGTAATAGGCCTTCAGTAAACATTAGACACCGTAACGACTGCGATAAACGGCGACCGCTTCAGCATGGTGAGACAAACTAGCGTCGTCGGAAATAAAATCTAATACCTGCCCTAAGTTAACAATACTTGTGACCGGAATATTGAAGTCACGCTGCACTTCTTGAATAGCTGACAAGTCACCTTGCCCGCGCTCTTGACGGTCAAGCGCGATAACTACCCCGGCCGGTTCCGCAGCTGCCGTTTTTATAATCTGAATCACTTCCCGAATCGCGGTGCCCGCTGTGATCACATCATCAATAATCATAATCTTGCCAGACAATGGCGCACCCACAATGGTCCCGCCCTCTCCATGCGCTTTCGCTTCTTTTCGATTAAACGCAAAGGGTGTATTAATATCATGCGTTGTAGATAAATTTACAGCGGTGGCTGACGCTAATGGAATACCTTTATATGCTGGACCAAACAACACATCGTAATTTATCTCCGCATCAATTAAGGTTTGCGCATAAAACTTACCTAATTGAGCGAGAGATAACCCGTCATCAAACAGGCCAGCATTAAAAAAATAAGGACTAATCCGTCCTGACTTCAGGGTAAACTCGCCAAACCTAAGAACGTTTTTCTTGAGAGCGAACTCTATAAAGTCGCGTTGGTGTGCTTTTAACAATTGTTTTCCTTGCATTAGGCGTGCCCAGTGTGAAATTTAATGTTTTCTCTTTTCAAAAAATGTGAAACAGGTATCATACCACGCGATTAAATTTAGGGGCAGTTATGCGTGTAGTCACTATAAGTGTTAACGGTCTGAAACAAGCTGCTGAAAAAGGCTTTTTTGACTGGCTACAAGAAATCGATGCCGATGTCATTTGTGTGCAGGACATCCAGGGCAAAGTGTACGATTTTGATGATGAAATTTATCATCCCGAAGGCTATCAAGCTTATTTTCTGGATGCTGAAAATCCCGAGGATGGTGGTGTTGCTTTGTACACGCGCTACATGCCAAAAGCCATTATGTATGGGTTCGCCTACGAGCCCGCAGACCGACAAGGGCGTTTTATTCAGGCAGATTTTGAAAATGTAAGTGTGGCATCGATGCTAACACCCTGCGCATTAGGTAAAGAATCTCAGCAAGATGAAAAAGACACGTTTCAAACAGCCTTCAAAGACCACTTAGAAAAATGCCTACGTAAGCGCCGTCAATTTATATTTGCAGGCAACTTTCAATCTGCGCACCTAGTGATGGATGCGAGTCCCAAATTCCTCCAAATGAATGTGAGTGGTTTCTATGCTCATGAGCGTGAGTGGTTTGACAGCGTGTTTGATGAACATGGCTACGTCGACGCATTCCGAGCTAAAAATCTGAATAGACATGAGTACACATGGTGGCCGGAATGGGCTGAAGACTGGCAAAAAGACGCCGGCTGGCGAACGGACTATCAAATCGCAAGTGCCTCTGTCAAAAACCTAATTGAGGACGGCTTTATTGACTATGACACTCGGTTCTCAGATCATGCACCATTGATCATTGATTATGACATTATCATGTCATAATACGATAAAGAATATGCCCATAAAAAAAGCCTCTTAAGAGGCTTTTTTTATGCTGATTAGGATCGGTCAAAGCAACCGCTTAACGATATAACCCTGAAATGTAACTCGAAACCGCTTCAATTTCCTTGTCACTCAACCTCGCGGCTATCGAGCGCATAATTCGCGTATCGCCACCGTTCATCCGTTCGCCAGAGCGAAATTTCATCAGCTGCGACCCTGTATACTCCGCATGCTGGCCACCCAATGCCGGGAACACAGCCAACTCGACACCTTGACCCGCGGGGCCATGACATGCTGTGCATGCTGCCACGCTCTTGGCTGGGATACCACTGCGATAAATTTGCTTACCATGCTCAATCAATTCTGGCTTTGCTTGAGAAACCACGATGGTTTGCGAGGCGAAATAAGCGGCAACGTTCGCCACATCCTGCTCGCTAAAACTGTCAAGCTGACCGGTCATTTCTGGGATAACTCGCAGACCCGACATTACGTCGTTCATTTGCTTGATTAAATATTTACTACCCTGGCCTGCTATTTTAGGGAAACTCGGGACAGCACTATTGCCGTCGGCACCGTGACATGCACCGCACGCCGCCGCTTTCTCTTTCCCGGCGTCCGCATTACCTACTATTTCTGCTGTCGCGCCTGCAGCCCAAGCGAAGCCTGCAGCCACAGCAATCCCTTTCAAAAACTTTTTCATATGTGTCGCGCTCACTCTCATCTATCAGTACTAAACTCGGAATTCGTTGCGTTATTGTAAATTCATTCGCAATCTATTGATTTTATGTATCGATTTTAGCTTTTCACAATTAAAACAAAGATCAGGCAAAAATCAGTTCGTTATTATACACTATGGCTTAACTGATAAAAGCCTTTCCATTGCAACAAGCCTCTAGAGTTTCACGATGACCTTGGACGACGATAACTTGTTAGAAAATATCACGTTAGCCTATAACAGTGCGCGCTTTCTGCAAAGCGGCTCCAAGCTTTCCAACTGCCCGGTCGACGAAGGTATAGAAATCGCATTCGCTGGCCGCTCAAATGCAGGTAAATCTTCAGCCATTAATAGCATTACGAATAACAAAAAACTCGCCCGGACAAGTAAAACCCCTGGCCGCACACAACTTATAAACTTTTTTTCCCTCAGCCAGCAGGCAGCGCGCTTAGTTGATCTACCCGGTTATGGCTACGCAAAAGTCTCACTCGATGTTAAAGAAAACTGGGGTAAACACCTAGACGACTATTTGCAAAATAGGCGCAGCCTAGTGGGGCTAGTGCTGATTATGGACATTCGCAAGCCTCTCACCGAATTCGATAAAATGCTCCTTGACTGGAGCAATACCTATCGCTTGAAAACATTAATTTTGTTGACCAAGTCAGACAAGCTAAAATTTGGTCCTGCTAAATCAGAGCTGCTGAAGATAAAAAAAACACTAGCTGATCATAGCGCGCTACATGACGTCATACTTTTTTCAAGCATGAAAAAAGTCGGTGTCCAGGAAGCGCGCCAAGCGCTCGATGAAATTTTCCAACCGCATTTAATATCTAGTTCTGAGGATGCACCTACAAAAACGGATAAAACAGATAGCATAAAAAAGCCTCAAGAAACGTGAGTTTTCAAACGTAAGTCGGGAATAACGCCGTCAAAGTAGTAGCGACTTTGAAGTGTTTTTAATGCGACTTGCTGATCCACTACAACGCTCGGCACGATAAAGTCTAATACCTGATAAACACCATGGCGAATGGCATCGCGCTGAGTAGCCGGCGCACTTTGATCATGATGCATCGACTTTAAAAAAGTCATCCAATTTGTAACCAGCAACCATACGTTTAAAGCTTTCGATTCACGATCTTGGTCTCGCTGCGCAGCAAAAAGCTCACTCTGCTCCAAGGCCGCAATAATGCTCTGTATCCCATCAATGCAACGCAATGTAAATACGCGATATTCGGAACGCAGAAGTGCATCACTATCCAGCAAATGTTCTAGATCCCGATGAAAAAAGCGATAGGCCCACAAGCCGTTAAATACCGAATCTAAATAAGCGATCAAATCTGAAAGACTGATAGCCCGCTTCGGCGGCACATGCAAATAAGTGTCAACCAGGAGCTCATAACTTTTAAAAATCTGATAAATGATCTCGCTCTTGTTACGAAAATGGTAGTAGAGGTTACCTGGGGACATGTTTAGGTGCGCAGCGATATGGTTCGTCGACACATTTCGTTCGCCCTGTTCATTAAATAGGTCTAGGCCTGCAAGAATAATTCTATCTTTCGTCTTCATTCATTTACTGCTTATTTTTTAACCGGACGGATCATTGACTTAATAGAGTATATACTCTAATTTGGCATTTCGAAAATGCGTTAAAGTCACTTGTCACAAAAGGCTCGTTTGGCTCTAGCCTGAGCAAAACAAATAGCGGAGGCAGAAATGGTAGCGGACGTCGTTCAAATCACGGAAAGCAAAAAACATATCAAACACATGCAGCAAATCTTTAAAGCGCAAACGGCAGCTTTTCGGAAAAACCCGATGCCCAGTTATGAAGAACGCATTGCTAACTTGAAGATCCTACGCAAAGCCATACTCGATAACCAAACTACCCTCGCAGAAAAAATTGCGGCTGACTTCTCCGCTCGATCAAGAGACGAGAGCCGGTTGGCGGATATGATGCCGGTATTACATGGCATTGACTATAATATAAAAAATCTAAAATCTTGGATGCGTCCAGCGAAGCGCAAGGTTTCTGCGCTATTTGCACCTGCCAGCGCTCAAGTGATGTATCAGCCACTTGGCGTCGTGGGCATTATTGCTCCGTGGAACTACACGATCTCATTATCATTCGGCCCGCTGGTTTCGGCGCTCGCTGCAGGCAATCGTGCCATGATAAAAATGTCAGAATTTACGCCTGAAACATCCGAATTTGTCAAAGAGTTGATTGGGCAGCTCTACCCAGAGGATTTGGTAAGCGTCGTCACCGGAGATGCAGAGATTGCAGCTGCCTTTTCAGACATGCCTTGGAACCATCTACTTTTCACAGGATCAACATCAGTAGGCCGTCACGTAATGCGCGCGGCGGCAGCCAACCTAACACCGGTAACGCTCGAATTAGGCGGAAAATCACCCACCATCATTTCAGACTCGGTCGATATGGATCAAGCGGTGCAACCGATTGTATTTGGTAAATCATTCAACGCGGGCCAAACTTGTATTGCACCCGACTATATTCTTTGCCCAGAGCATCGTGTCGAACATTTTGTTAACCGTTTTCAGCATCATGCCGCGAATATGTACCCCTCTTTAAAAGAAAACGATGATTACTCTGCAATTATAAATCAGCGCCAACATGCGCGGCTTCTTTCCTATATTGACGATGCACAAAAAAAAGGTGCGACGGTCATCACGTGTAACCCGGCAGATGACGACATGAGCACTGATACGCGTAAAATGCCGATTCACTTAGTGATCAACCCAAGCGCAGATATGACGTGTATGCAAGATGAGATATTCGGTCCGATCTTGCCAATTATTCCAGTGAAGAATACGCATGAGGCAATCGAATTCATTAACGACCGACCTGCGCCTCTAGCCCTCTATTACTTCGGCCATGATAAAACTGAGCAGACCTATGTGCTGGAGCATGTTCGCTCCGGTGGCGTATGCTTGAATGACACGTTATCGCACTTTGCCCAAGAAGACCTGCACTTCGGTGGCGTTGGGGAATCGGGAATGGGGTCCTATCATGGTGAGCAAGGTTTCCTTACCTTTTCACATGCGAAGTCAATCTTTAACAAAGGCCGTATTAATAGCACAAAAATGGCCTATCCACCTTTTGGAACGGCCATCCATAAAGTGATTTACTCTATTTTCTTTCGCTAGATAGTTTTAACCAAACAGCCAGGGCGCCAGATCACCAATTAAGCGCCCTGGCTAAACTCTATTAAAGTTGTCTCTCGTCCACAATTTGGGTACGATTCGCGATCTCTCGGTTATGGCCCGCACAAGCAACGCATTAACCGACACGCTGAGGCTTAAAATATTATGAATACAGTGATTTACCCAGGTACATTTGACCCGATTACGAACGGGCATACGAACTTGGTAGAGCGTGCAACCCGCGTTTTCGACAAAATCATTATTGCGGTGGCCGCCAGCCCAAAAAAGCGACCGCTGTTTCCGCTCGAGCAACGCGTCGAACTCTCCAGAGAAGTGCTTTCTCATTTAGACAATGTTGAAGTGATTGGCTTCGAGAACTTGCTGGCAGAATTTGTTCGGGAGCACCAGGGCACGGTCATTCTTCGCGGCTTACGCGCAGTTTCAGACTTTGAATATGAGTTCCAATTAGCCGATATGAATCGCCGACTTGTGCCGCAAGCTGAGAGCATATTCCTGACACCTGATAACCATCTGTCTTATATTTCGTCTACGTTAATTCGCGAAATTGCAGCGCTGAACGGCAATGTTCATGAGTTTGTTCATCCCGCTGTCGATGCCGCGCTAAAAACGCGTATTCACGCGGGAAACTGAAAGACACTATGCAAACGCACTTCGAGCTCAGCCGCAAGAGACAACCCTCATGGCGTTAATGATCACAGATGATTGCATCAATTGCGACGTTTGCGAACCAGAATGTCCAAACGAAGCGATCACCCCCGGCGAGGAGATCTATGTAATCGATCCGAAAAAGTGCACAGAATGCGTAGGTCATTACGACGAGCCTCAGTGCCAGGAAGTTTGCCCGGTAGACTGCATTCCGCTTGACCCAAGTAATCTCGAAGACAACGATACCTTGATGGCAAAATATATCAAACTCACTAACATCGCATAGATTTAACCGAAAACGTTCACTAAACCCAACAAACTAAATTCTTGTACTAAACTGTATTGATTATCAGTTTTAATAGGGTTCGTCATGTCCGAAAAAGGAAGCGATAAAGAAGAATCAACGCTCTCCCCAGAGCAACGTTTAGATGCACTCGAAGCGACCGTTGGCACCAACAAATTAGGGCTCATGATCATCGCTCTCGTGATACTTGTCGGTATTAGTATCGCGATTACCTCATTGATTATGGTCAATATTGGCGATGATGATAAAAATGCTGACAAATCACTGCGAACGCTCCAAACCCAGATGGATGAGCACATAGGCAGACTGGACGAGCTGAGTGAACAACTTATCCTCACGTCAGAAAAAGTGAACGCCTTAGACGGCTCCATTAGTAACTCAAGCAATAAAACATTACGTCGTATACTTCTCGAGCAAGAGATAAGTAATCAACAGTTTATAGACGCTGCAAAAGGGGCAATTTATGACCTCGCTCATATGGTACCTGGATCTAGAGGCTGGCTCGAGCTATACAACGAGCAACTGGATCAAGCACAAGAACAAAGCGCGAAACGTCAGGACATTCTGAAACAGCTGAACACCTCCAAAACCGTTGATACCGACAGCAGTGGGTTCAGTGAAAATTTTTGATCCTGATGCTGAATGACACGCGAGCATGCTGTGTTTGCAGAGTGCTCCATACGACCGAATCTTTGGGTATTTATCGCTCAATTCGACATTTAATACACACGTTTTTCATTCAAAAGAGCGCGGCTAAAGAAGGCCATGCTCAGCAAAACTAACCACTTTATTGTTTGCAATAATTAAATGGTCTAGCACTTTTACATCTACTAAAGCTAAGGCTTCTTGTAAGCGCAGCGTAATGGCTCGGTCCGCATCACTCACGTTCACCGAACCGGAGGGATGGTTATGACATAATACGACCGCAGCGCAACATTGGTCGATGACCTTTCGGACAACTTCTCGCGGGTACACCGCAGCTGAATCCAGAGTACCGGTAAATAGTTCTTCAAACTTCAACACGCGATGTTGCGTATCTAAATAAAGAATAGCGAAGGTTTCGCATGGCCGATTACCTAGTGCATGCTTTAGGTAAGCTTGGCATGCTTTCGGGTTATTGATGAGGGGCTCGCTTTGCATCTCTTCTTCGAAGAAGCGCTTACTCAACTCCAAGCTTGCATGAAGTTGAGCATACTTAGCTTTGCCCATACCATTGAATTTACAAAATTCACTGACATCGGCACTCAAAAGAGCTTTCAAACTACCATAGTGCCGCAACAGCGCACGCGACAGGTCAATGGCTGAGAGCCCTCGCGTGCCCGTTCGCAAAAATATAGCTAGCAATTCAGCATCGCTTAAGTTACTCGCTCCCTTGCTGAGTAGTTTTTCGCGCGGGCGTTCTGTCTCTGGCCAATCACAAATAGCCATACCAAGTCCTTTTAGTATTCTGCTAATAAAAACCCAAAATAGCACTTTTATTAGCCAATGCAAACTATAAACTAGACCTCTGGACTTAACCCCGTCAATAGGATCCAAATATGAGCGAACTACTCAAAGCCTTTGACCAATTTGGCGCCGAAAAATTCGGCCAAGTGGTCAGTCAAATGGCGCCTTATTTTTCCACCATTGACCCACAATTTCTTGCACTCAGACCCGGCTATTCGGAAGCAAAAGTGATCAAAGTGCGTAGCGTCGAAAACCATCTAGGCACCATTCATGCGATCGTCATGTGCAATGCGGCAGAGCTTGTAGCGGGCACCATGATCGATGCAAGCCTACCGGATGGATTTCGCTGGATCCCTAAGGAAATGCACGTACAATACCTGGCGAAAGCGAAAACAGATATTCGCGCCGTGTCTTGCGGGGCTGGTATCGATCTCAACACCGCAGGCGACAAAATTATACCGGTTGAGGTTTTCGATACGCATGGTACCAAAGTATTCCACGCCGATATCACCATGGATGTTCGCGAACACTAATTAAACCTGACAAGGGTTGCTTAACTTATGACAAACAAAATCGCTAAGTCCCAACAAACCGAAATCGAAGCCGCAGTATTTCGTCGTTTATTGAAACATTTCGATGATCGCAAAGATGTACAAAATATAGACCTGATGAATCTAGCCGACTTCTGCCGAAACTGCCTGTCAAAATGGTACCTTGCAGCCGCTGAAGAGCGCGGTGCAGACATAAGCCATGATGAAGCCCGCGAGCAGATATACGGCATGCCATATCGGGAATGGAAAGAGAAACATCAGCGCAAGGCGACGCCCGAACAACTGGCGGCATTCGAAGCAAAGCGCGCTAAGAAACCTTAGCTTTGCTTTGTCGCGCCCTGTACAACCCTTCAATGGTAAAGCAAAACAGACCGCTCCAAATACAAACGAATGTCAGTAATTGCTGCTGATCAAAAGGCTCTTGAAACAAGAAGACAGCCAAAAAAAATGTCATCGAAGGCGCGATATATTGGGTTACGCCGATCGTGGTTAAGCTGAGGCGTGTCACCCCTGCCGCAAAAAATAACAGTGGCAAAGACGTCATGACACCAGCAAAAATAAGCAGGCCATCCAATGCAATGCCTTGCTGCATGAACATCAAAGACTCGGTGTAAATAAGATACGCGAAATAAATCAAAGCAAAGGGTAACAAAAGAAGCGTTTCAACGAATAAGCCCAGCACGGGATCAATCTGTACAAACTTCCTAATTACGCCGTAAAACGCAAAACTAAAGGCGAGCACTAAGGCCACCCAAGGCAAAGCGCCTACTACCCAAATTTGATTCATCACACCGAGTGCGGCCAAGCCAATCGCAAACAACTGCATCTTGCGCAATTTCTCAGCCAGAAAGAGAACGCCAATTAAGACACTCACCAATGGATTGATAAAATAGCCGAGACTCGTCTCAAGTACACGATCTTGTGCAACCGCCCAAATAAATACTAACCAGTTGAGCGAAACGAATACGGCGCTCAACAACAAGCGCCTCCATGTTGACCAAGTTAGACTGCGCAAAGCCCGCCATTGCTTTCGCAATCCAATCACCACGGCTAGCATCAACACAGACCAAACGACACGGTGACTCAACACTTCGAGTGCGGGTACGTCGGCCACCATCTTGAAATAAAGAGGCGCTAATCCCCACATAAGAAAAGCGCCTAACGCAAAGAACAAGCCCCGTGAAAACTGTACTTCATTGTTCATTCAGTTTTTTGAGCCTTATTTTTGAGCGGTTCAATCAAACTTTCTAAGCCTTCAACTTTAATTTCCAAAGTCGCTTCCAATAACTGGCCGAGACGTCCCTCAGGAAAACCTTTGCCTTTAAACCACAACAGATATTCGTCGGGCAGATCAATTAAACAACGCCCCCTGTATTTGCCGAAGGGCATCCGCATGTTTGCAATATCGAGTAAAGACTCCTGATTCAACACGCCGATTTATTCACTATCAAACAAAGTAAGTAGTGCCTCATAGCCCTGCTCTGCCATGTTTTCTCTCGCCACAAACCGCAATGCGGCGGAATTAATGCAATAACGCTGCCCCGTCGGTGCGGGTCCATCAGGAAACACGTGCCCCAGATGAGAATCTGCCGCTTTGCTGCGGACTTCAGTGCGTTGCATCAACAACTGCCGGTCAATATGCTCAGTCACGCACTGCGCCGCGATTGGCTGGTAAAATGACGGCCAACCAGACCCTGAATCATACTTGTGCATTGAACTAAACAGCGCTTCGCCAGACACAATATCAACATAAATACCCTCGGCCTTGGTATCCCAATATTCATTATCAAAAGCGCGTTCAGTGCCATCACATTGCGTAACTTGGTACTGTAACTCCGTAAGCCTATCTTTTAACTCGGTGTCGTTGGGTTTAGCCATCGTGTTTATCCCTCCTAAACGATTCAAATTGCCGAGCTATCACCCTGCGCTAGGTGTTGATGATTAAACGCATAGCTTGAACATCTAGACCAGTCTTATCAATTAACGCCAGCCCTTGAGATTTTTGATCCTGCAAAAAATCCAGCTCTTCAATGCGAATTAAGGGATTTGTTTGCATTAAACTTTTCAGCCGATCGATTTCATTATTTAATTGCACATCTAGCTTCTCACGCGCTTTGTCTAGCAATGAGGGCAGCTTCGCCTCAACAATTTTCTGTGCATGACTCAGCAATGTTGACAGTTCTGCTCGCACCTCCTTAACCAAAGCGGGCGCCAAGCTGCGTTTAATGCCACTGCATAACTCGTTAAGCTTTTCATGAGGCAAAACCTCACTCAAGTCTCTACCCGTAATATCCACAACCAGGCGTTGCGGACTAATCGGTAAAAAGCGTTCAAGTTGGAGGTATTTGGGTGCAATAGCATTAAGTGTAAAAATACATTCCAAAAATAAAGTGCCAGGCTGCACGCCTTTCACCGACATTTTTGCTAACGCTGCATTACCCAATTCGCTCGTGAGCATCTGCTCCATGTGTTCAGTCACCATCGGATGCTCCCAGGTCAAGAACTCAACCTCTTCACGCACTAACGCCTTCATCCGATGATACGTTAACGTGCATCCTTCAGCACTCAAGCGCGGGAAATCATGTTCGAGCATATGCTCACCGGGGTGAATCACGACCGTCGCATCGGACTGCGGTTCTTGCTCAACACCAAATAGGTTGAATGAGCGTTCCATATACCCTGCAAGCGCTTGGCTACCCTCTTCTTCCTCAAGCTGTTCGATCAAGGCATCGGCGATATCGGGCTTACAAGAATTCAATTCAAGTAAGGGGTTTCGCCCTTTTTGCATATCTTCCATCACGGCATCACGATGGTTTCGTGCCTCATCCAAAAATACGCGCGCCGCCTCGCTACTGTGCTCAGTGCGATCGATAAATGCTTGTAAAGGCGCAGCAAAATATTGTTGTATGGCATAACCGGCCGCACAGCTTTGTTCAAACGCATCTAATGCTTTGTGATACCAAAGAAACCAAGCTTCCTGCGCCGAATTGCGCTGATAAGGGACATGAATCTGCACATCCCGCATTTGGCCAATTCTATCTAAGCGACCAATACGCTGCTCAAGCAAGTCAGGGTTGGTCGGTAAATCAAATAAAACCAAGTTATGCGCAAACTGAAAGTTTCGCCCCTCACTGCCAATCTCGGAACAAATCAAAGCCTGCGCACCATCTTCTTTGTCTGCAAAATACGCCGCCGCCCGGTCACGCTCAATAATACTCAATCCTTCATGAAAGGCTGATGTGCGCATACCTTCACGAAGCCGTAAGTAAGCTTCAATCTCAAGGGCTCGTCCCGCTGATGCACAAATGACCAATACTTTTTCCTCGCGCTGCTCATGCAAAAACTGCATCAGCCACTGCATGCGTGCGTCCTCTTTGATCGTGCTTGGCTGCTCGCTTTGTTCCAATGCGTAGGGTTTCAGATGTCGCTGCGGAAAACCCTCGATACCTTGGCGCGTATTGCGAAACAAAATTCGGCCTGTGCCGTGCAGATCAAGCAGGCGATCAATAATAAGCGGTGCGAGTTCACTTAATTCAGCATCTAAATCTATATTTAATTGATCACCCAGTACACGCGCAAGCGCCTCCTTTAAATTTGGAGACAATGCGACGTCGTCGCCTACGGACACCTGCACTTGTTTCACTAACTCAGAGATTTCGCCATAATGCTTTTCTTGCTCATTAAACTGAGCAAACGAGTGAAACCGCTCTGGATCCAGCAAACGTAAACGTGCAAAGTGACTTTCTATGCCCGCCTGCTCAGGCGTTGCGGTTAGCAAAAGTACACCTTTACTATGCAGGGAAATGGCTTCAACACATTGATATTCAGGACTGCTTTCAGTTTCGCTCCATTCAAGATGGTGTGCCTCGTCAACCACAAACAAATCCCATTCAGCCGCCACTGCATGTTTTTGTGCTTGCGTATGATTCGCTAGAAAATCCGTTTCGCAAAGAATTAACTGTTCGGCCTCAAAAGGGTTCTCTGCACCCTCTTCTAAGAGCGAGTCATAACGCGCCTCATCAAAAATAGAAAAATGCAAATTAAAGCGGCGCAGCATTTCCACAAGCCACTGATAAATAAGTGTAGACGGCACACAAACAAGTACCCGGCGACCCAAACCTTTATGTAATTGCGCATGGATAATCATGCCGGCTTCAATGGTTTTCCCCAAGCCCACTTCATCAGCAAGTAAAACGCGTGGCGCAAACCGATTTGAAACCGTGTCAGCAATATAAATTTGGTGGGCCAGCAATGCCGTTCTAGATCCCAATAGACCGGTCATAGGGCTTTGTTGTAAGCGATGCAGATGTTGAAGCGTCTCATAACGTAAACGGAACGCTCGATTACGATCATAATGACCACTTACCAGGCGTTGCAGAGGGGTTGTAAACTGAATAAAACAATTTAAATCAACTTCACTTAGAACTGATAAGTCACCGTTTACATCGGCAACTTGATAGGCTAATAAATCGTTATGCTCTTCTACATCAACAACGGTGTATTCGATATCTTCATGGTTCGCTACTTTGTCACCAGATTTGTACATCACCCGAGAAATAGGGGCGTTATCCGTTGCATAAGTTCGACTCTCGCCTGCCGCAGGAAAACTAATCGCAATACGGCGACTCTCAAATTCGGCGATAATACCCAAACCGAGTTTAGGTTCTGTCTGGCTCACCCAGCGTTGGCCAATTTTAAAGGACATAAACACTAACCTTAATAAATAGACTGGTATGCGCGCTGCGCGCATGTAAAAATCGGCGCGATTCTAACATGCTTTTATTGCATCGCGGGTCTCTCTAAGGAATATAGTCTATTACGAGGTAGGCAAGTAAACATGACGTCTTCTTTTTCAACAAATACAGCCGAACAGTCCGAATATTATTTTAAAGAGGGCTGCTATATCTTGGAGTATCATAATGATAGCCGTGACCCGAATATATCGATCGCCCGAGCGCGACTCGTTGGCGGTCAAACCACCCAGATGCATCGCCTTGTTGATACCTCGGAGCGTTACTTAATTCTGCAAGGGGAAGCCGAGGCAAACGTTAATGGCGAAACATTTAACCTAAAAAAAGGAAGCAGTCTATTTATTCCTGAGGGGCACACACAATGCATCACGAATACCGGTGAAGATGACCTCGTATTTCTCGCCATCTGCCATCCAAGATTTGAAATAGAAAACTATCGTCGGGTATAAGCTACGGCGCATAGTGTTTTTTGACCTGATCGTCCAGTTTGCGCCGCGAACTAATGGGAATTACTTCGGCCGCTATGGGATTTGAATTTTAGGACCCGATTCCTGGCCCGGCATCACAATTTGAGAAGCTTGCTGACGGCGCAGTTCCTGGAGTTCTTGCATCGTGTCTTCAAGAGCTTGATTCGCCGCATCACTAAAACCCGCAACCGCCGCTTCTAATGACGTATTTGGTAGTTCAAAACTCAGAGGTAATGCCCCAGCAGGCGTCATCATTTGCGCCTGACCCAAGTATTGAACTTCGCGCGAGGTGTCTGTGTCGCCGTTCGCCGTTACCGGTGTCATCACACGAATACTGCCTACTTTTTGGTCTGTAAACACTTCTTCTCGATAGAGTGCGTTTGCGTCCATTCTTATTTCGGGTGTCTCGCTCATAGCCTTTCCTAGTTAATGTTTTTCTTGCAGGAGATTATCCTCGCTGAGCTAAAAATTGCCAGTTTTCTATCAAAATTTGTTACCGCAAACCTACGCCTGCATCACTGCCCGGCAACTTGTTTACGCAAGGTTTGAGCTCTAGGGAGAACCCGTATGGACTGCCATCCCGCCTTCAAATAAGACAATAATGAACCGTGCGATAAAACGTATAACCTGGATCTTAAATGCCAAAATAATAGTTTGCGATTACTAACAAGCATGTTTTCCAAAGTTAACGTCATGCACGCAACAATATCATTCACGCTTTCGGGATGCGGTACAGGCTGACATACTCGGTTTTTTTCTGCATCCAACATAGCGGTGCTTTCTAACTTACCGATTAGCGCCGCGCTGTATACTTGTTGACACATCATCACCGATTGCAGCGTAATCATACCTTCTTCAAAAATAACTCTCGGCGCACGTTTCGCTAAGCCATTGGCACTGCAATTGACAACTAAAGCGTCTTCAGGAAGAGGAATGACATGGCCATTTTCAAAACATATCTCATGTGTATTGACCGCCTTCACTCGGCCCGAGCGCACTTGGTCTATCACCCGCAGCAACTGCTTATATTCCGGCATACTGACCGTGGCACATCGCCATTTCGTGGGCAAAGCACCTTGGTTTAAGCGAAAAAACTGACCTTCTTGCTCAAGCCGCAAATAGGCTGCATCAATATCATCACTCTCAACAAGTGCGCGCACCTGATCAACCAATAGTTTGCCAATATTTCCTGGTACAATCGGTTCACGGGCCCATAACCACATATCATTAGAAATAATCCACTGAATACGTGCGGGCTCGACACCGTTCTCCAGTAAAAACAAAATTGCATCGATACCTGTTTTTCCTGCCCCAATCACGATAAATCGTTCAGGCGCTTCTACAAGCTTTCTGAGGTCGTTGGGCGGTACCAAATTAACGCTTGGATCGACTTCATATGCGGGCGGATGCGTGGCGGGCACTTCTACACGCATGTAGGTGCTATCGACTATTTTTCGACGCACCGTAATCTGCTGCGTCTGCTGCGAGTCGAGCAATGAGCGGACACGGCCTTCACCTGTGTATTCACTTTTAAATAACCAAGTGACACGTTTGGTACGATCAAATTGCTTTTTTGCTTTTTCGAAATAAGCCAGTATCTGCGGCAAGTTAGACAGATCAGTTTTACTCTCACTCAATTCAATAGAGTTAATGCCATAAGCAAACGCCGGTTGATGCAATTTTACAAATGGGTAAGCATCATTCCAATGCCCACCTACCGTCGCGCGACGTTCAACAAAAACAAGTTCCGCGGTCGGGTCATTTCGGAGCAGTTCGTCAGCAAAGGCCATTGCCATTGCACCGGCGCCAATAATTAGATAATCGGTTTCCATGGTTTTTTTTCAGCTCCCTATTCCTGGTTTTTCTGCGCGGCACTGGCGAAGGCGAAGCGCATCAATAGAAAGAACGCGTAAATTGAGACAAACGTAAATATTAGGGCCGGCACTACGCCAATCACGCCCCAAATATTTGCCTCACCTAAGCGGTTACTACCAATACTGAGTGCTCGATTCGGTGCAAACATGCCTGCCCAGTAAAAAATAGTATTTGCGTAACCCGCGCCAACAATCATCCAAAATAATTTACGTTCCAACACCTCTGGCACGTTCAACGCCCAAATAACGACCGCCACCAGCAGCACCATCAAACCGTTCATTAATCCACCCGCATGCGTGCGCGCCCAAGCGCGCTCGGTTGCCGGTAACTCAAATTCAACAATCATTGAAGGTAATACTTCAAAGCCGCCAATTAGTTTCATGACTAACGCAATACCGGCCAGTAAACCGAAAAGCATAATCAGCGAGCCATGCCCAACCATTTTACGCTGTCGTGTGTTCATCGTACGTTCCTTTTTATTTTTTTATCGTAAATGATGCACGGAGGTCCGTTGCGCTAATAGTCCGATGAATGGACAAACTTAGCAACTAGATTAGATAAGAACTTCAAGAAAAGGGAGTATTTCAAAATGAGCCAGGTTAAGTTTTCTTGATGGTTTCGCACGCGGACAGCCATCCGCAATCAAGGTGATTAATATTTTTATTCCTAACCAGACGTTCGAGGCGTAAGTCCGTTCACGTCACACAATGTTTTATAGGATAAATATAAGAAACGGAGGGCCTGTATAGGCCCTTCTCATAAACGCCAAGCCTAGCGGCAAAACACCCTGTTGCCGAGCAACATTGATTCTTTGGATACAGAGCCTGCAACGGGGCTCTGGTTACTAACGTGCTCAGGCTTAAAGAAGCTTTGCAGGTGCTCATACATACGCTTTCTAAAGCTCAAGATAAACGGCGCCTGCATCGATATCCGCCTCGGGGATTTTTACAATCACCGGAGGCGTATCAATGTCATAAAACCAAAGCGCAGCATAAAGTGAGGCATAATGGGCGGGAAGCTTTAAAGAGCCTACATAGGGCGCTTCACTCAAGCGGGTCCGCAATAAGCAGTTTTCATAATCAATTACTGATTTTCCTTGCTGCTCTTTGTGCCGGCATATAGATAAATAACCCTCACCGGCTGTCGGATCAGCTTTGGCCACTGTCACCTCTAATGGGTTTGTGGAACGCAAATCAAAATCGCGGTCTATTTCTGCACTGCTCTGCACCGGCTCACTGCTTGCCGTTATTGCACTGCTATCATCGTCACCACTGGGCGCACAAGCACATAAAACAGCGATTACAGACACCATCGAAATGTGCATAAACGAATCTTGAAGCTTATTCGATTTCATATCATTCTCCATTTTTTAGTCTGCAAAGATAAATGCGGCCTGCCCTTTTGCGTCGATATACCAGTCTTGCTGCTCACTGCCAGATGAACCAGCAAATACTTGGAATTGCGGGTAAGCATCACGAATATCCTCACGTTCAAGCGGATGCTTCCAATCACTGGGTACCTCAATTGCCCACGGCATGCCGGTATCAGTTTGATAATATTGTTGCGAAGCGGGCACAGAGGTATCGTCACCGATCGCAATCAAACCATTGTGTAGGGCATCGGTTGGCGCATTATTTTTCAAATGCACCTCCCATTGTTTGCCTGGGTACGCGCCAACGGTAGAATCAACCATCGAGCTGTGTGTTGTGCCTGGTGTGGCGAAAATGAACGGATCATACGGAGGTTCAGGGAAGCTGCTTTGCGCAATGCCATTGGCCAGCGGCATGACCAGCTTCCAACTAGGACGCAAGCCTGATCCACAGTTTGTTTCTGTTCTAAAATACTCGCACGTCCCTTCTCCACGAGTCGCCATACTCCAAACATTATCGACAATCGTGGCCACCGCATAGGTTTGACTTCCGTCTAGCGTTGGGTCGGCGATACTGGCACCGTTGATGACAAGCTCCATATTCGCCTGCTGCACATCTGAAGGGACAACCGACGGAAACTGAATAGCGAAACCATTATTGAAGCCTGC
>ENA-OSET01001695-OSET01001695.1-sediment-metagenome-genome-assembly--contig:-NODE-1695-length-22543-cov-3.499911_pt1 | contig 22543 bp, 21 predicted proteins | sample MGYA00237882_ERZ534229 | MGnify/ENA primary metagenome ERZ534229 (study PRJEB26408, sample SAMN06266212) | sediment metagenome | isolation source: Hudson Canyon methane seep mesocosm | place... | reverse complement strand
TCTCTCATATTACAGGCCTTTAATAAGCTCCTCTCTACAATTTTTTTAGTATTTAAATTATTTTTCCGGTTTACTTTGTTGAGATTGCAGTCTTTTTTAATATCATGTTGGTTATACGTTATTTTGATGTTAACTAACTGTGCATCGATAGCTAGGTCGGATTTAGCTATCAATGAGGTTTTGTTATCACCTTGTTAGTTATATATTGAAGTCCATCAGATCAATAAAAGCATCAATGAAGCTTATGTAGATGGAAGTAAGCTCTCATTCGAAGCTCCAAGTTTATGCAACTTTTTTAATGCAAAAAATCCTAGCTTCATAAGATTAAATATATCGAAACCAAACAAAGCGTTAATCTTTCTAGTAAGCAAATTCCGTAAAACAAATTTAACTATTGAAATAACAATATCTCAGACTATAGCAGGGCTATTTGTCGTTAGAGAAAGTGATGATCATCGTTGGAAGCCTTTTGTTGAAAATAGTAACTCGGCCCTACAAATACTGTTGAGTAGGGGAAATACTGGCTCCTGACATTAACGATTATCTCGAATTTGGTGTTGTAATAAAAAAATAATTCAATGTTGTCACAATTCAATTGCCTGAATTGTCTTTAAAGAGACATTAATCAAATGAGCAACAACAATGAAGACATTATTACGCATCGATACGAGCGCCCGGCTTGAAGGTTCACACTCTCGAAAGTTAGGGGACTATTTCCAAAAAAAATGGTCTGAACACAACCCAACGGGAAAAATAATATTAAGAGACTTGGCCAAAGAAGTTTTGCCACAATTATCAAACCAAGAAATAAAGGCCTTTCATGACCCCAAAGATAGAGATGAGTCGATTACGGCTCTTTCAGATGAGTTGATTGCTGAACTTATTGTCGCCGATGAGATATTAATTACTAGTCCATTATACAATTTTTTCTGCCCGTCCTCCCTGAAGGCATATATAGACTTAGTAGTACGATCAGGGAAAACGTTTCGCTATGTTGACGGGAGTTCAATTGGTGTATTGTTTGATAAAAAAGCAACTCTTATTACTACTAGGGGAGGTTTGTCTAATGCGTCGGTATCGGATGACTTTCAAACTGAGTACTTAAAAGCAATTTTAGGTTTCATTGGTGTTCCTCAAGTTGCAAATATATCAGTTGAGGGGACGGTGATGGAGGAGCCCATTAGATCCCAACAAATGAGAATTGCTAAAATGGCAATTTGGGCAAGGTTTCATGGAGCCAACAGCCCAGAATGGATTGGGGAATTTTCAACTTTAGATAAGCAAAGTTTATCTTTTCTTAGACATGGTCAAGCTGTTGCAATTATTAACGCCGATGCAGAGGCCTATGCTGATCTCTGTACTGAAGGTGTAAGCTTAATGATACCAGGTCACAACATCATTACAGGAAAGCAAAAATTATTAGATATTGAAAGGAAACTGTTTAATGAAATCTCATTCACTTCTTTTGAAAAATATCCGACAAAAATTGAGAGAAATGGTGATGTTGCAGTTGAAATTGGGGTGCAAAAAATCAAAACAAGTAATGCTTTAGCCAAAAGTGGTATTTTAGCTTCTGAACAGAAATACATGCATGTGTTTAAGCTCACCCCCGAAGGCTGGCGTTTTTCAAGTCTAATGTCGAACTCAAATGAGTGAAAAAAATGATTGATAGAAGTACCTCTATTTTTGAAGAAAACCGCTCACTACTTGAGGGGCTAGCGTACCGTATGCTTGGTACGCTAGCTGATGCTCAAGATATTGTTCAGGATACTTATATACAGTGGTTGAATACCAACCTTCAAGAGATACAAAATGAACGGGCATGGTTAATTACCGTCTGCAGCCGACTATCACTCAATCAACTTCAAGCAGCCAAAGTGAAGCGCGAAGCCTATTTCGGTGTTTGGCTTCCAGATCCTCTTGTAACGAAGTCGGAGGAAGGTGATGCGAGTGTATTAATAGAACTCGATGAAAGCGTGTCAGTCGCACTCATGTTAGCTTTGGAACAACTCACTCCCACGGAAAGGGCTGTATATATTCTTTATGAAGTTTTCAATTATAAGTTCACAGATATAGCTCAGTTTATCGGTAAAAATAGTGATAATTGCAGAAAACTAGCTACCAGAGCTAGAGCTCGTATAATCGAGAGAAAACCCAGATTTAAACCTAGTATTGAGGAGCACCATTCTTTATTACATGGTTTTTTCTCGGCTGTTAGAGAAGGAAGAATGGATGAACTCAAGAATCTATTATCTGAATCAATCGAATTGCATTCTGATGGTGGTGGTAGGGTGCAGGCAGCGGAACATGTACTCTGTGGAGCAGACTTAGTCGCAAGTTTCTTTGCTGACATATGGGCTGATTATGCTTCTAAGGGCATAGAAATAAATATCCTAGCTCAGCAATATAACGGGGCGCCAGGGGCCCTCATATTTGAAAATAAAAGTATTACTACTGCAATCTCCATGGACGTAGAAGAAGGTAAAATAAAACGTATATACGGACTTCGAAACCCAGATAAGCTATCCGCATTTGCAGCGCTACAATAATAATTAGAAACCTCATAGCGCATCGATAATCTCAGCCTCATACTGAGGCTTTATATACTAGTTTAGTAAATTTTAAATGTGTGGATCACAATGACATTGCTACACCTCTATACATGGAGCCTGTTATAGCTGAGGTATTATCCAATATGAAGCGCTCCAAGTGATTAATTTTAAATCCCGCTTGAGATATTATTTCATCGATAGGAATATTTATTCTGCAGCCACAAGCTATAATTTTCTTAATAGGAGTATATGTATGTTGTATACCTCTAATGCTCTTAGTGTCGGCCAATCCGTGCTCCAAAAATAGAAGTTGACCGCCTGGCTTAAGAATTCTGTTAACTTCAATTAGTGCGCTGTGTAAATCAGTAATGCTGCACAGAGTCCAGGTGGATACTACCGTATCAAACTTGTTATCTTTAAATGGTAGTTTTTCAGTGCTTAAGCAGTGGTGTTTTACCTCAATACCTGACGCATTCATACGCTGATAAGCTGTTTCATTCATGCCGGGGTTTATATCGAGAGCTTCAATTTTCTTTATATGTGAAGGGTAGTGTGGCAAATTTAAACCTGTACCAAACCCAATTTCTAAAACTCTTCCGTTTGAGTGCTTAAGTGTTGCAGCTCGTTCCTTTGCATAATTTTCCTGACTCATTACTTTTTCTAGCATTTTGGGAAAAATTTTACGTTCGTAATAGTTCATAACAATTTCCTTGTGTTCTAATTTGTATTTTCTTATCGTAACGTCTCTTCAAAAAACTGGAATATCCGTTCACGGGCCTGATAAGTAGGATGATCCGTATTTGAATTAAAATCCTCCGTTAAAGCTGAATGAGCTTTCTGAGATATATGATGGAGATTTCCAGCGCTTGAATCTATTTCTATTGCTTCAAAACCATTTCCTAACTCGTTTTTTAAACACTTAAATCGATCAGATGGACTTAAAGAATCATCACTAAATCTAAGGCCGAGAACCTTTAGTTCGTTATCAAGAGTTTTAGTTTTAATGATGTTCAACTCTTCTTGAGATAAATGCAGCGAGCGTTTAAATGCGGGGGTCAAAGGTATTGGCAAATAAGGCTGGCAAACAACAGGCGCTTTCACGCAAGTTTCAACCATCATAGTAAGCGCAAAGTTACCAGTAAAACACATTCCCAATACTCCAATCCCTTGCCTACTTGTAACGTGATCTAATTTGCAGCATAACGCCCGTAGCCAGCCGGTGATTGGGCTCGAGTGACTTTTTGCGAGCATGTGAAACTCCTTTCGTATGCAAACTTTAACTAGCTGCTTTGCAATGGCGTACTTTGAGGTTTCTTGTCCGGGAATTCCGGTTAAAGAAGGCATCCATACAGTAAAACCTCTAGCAACCAGAGCATTTGAAAATTCTAAAACTTTTGGTGTGATGCCTGGTAATTCATGCATTAAAACAATGCCTGCGCCTTTACCACGCTTATAAACAGGTAAAGAAATACCTTTATGCTCAAAGTTAAATAATTCATATTCTTCAATTTTCAATATCAGCTCCTTTTTTGTACTTAATCTTCAATGATGCTAGCTTAACTGTTTTCAAATTGAATGAAATCAAGCTAAATTAGAACAAATCGTTCGTCTATGGAAACGAAGAAGTTATGTCTCAAATTCTACAAAGCCAAACTATTCAACAAATGCATATTTTTAATGCTGTCATTGAGTCAGGAAGTTTTACGAAAGCAGCAGAATGCTTAGGGATTGCAAAATCTTCAGTGAGTAAACAAGTTCGCTTATTGGAGCAACATTTTGGTGTGCGTTTATTGCATAGGGAGACTAGAAAATTAATTCTTACTGAAGAAGGGCGAGCAATATTGCCTCACTGTAGTCAGATAAAACAAAGTTCGATGATCGCCCAACAAACTATCGACCAATTAAAAGGTTCTGTTGAAGGTGATTTAAAAGTAAGTTTGCCGCCAATGATTGCAGAAAAATTAATGAAAACTTTTCTTCCCGATTTCTTGAATCGTTACCCTCAGCTAACAATAAATTTAAATGTTACTGAAGACGTCACTGAAATTATCAATAATAATATTGATGTCGCATTAAGGGTTGCAGCAACAATTGATGATCAATATGTAGCAAAAAAAATTGGGTCCATTCACGGCGCTGTATATGCAGCACCTTCGTATTTAGACGAATTTGGTACACCGCAGACCTTAACTGATCTAGAGTCACATAATTTCCTTATTTTGGAGAAACAATCAGGGAAGACGGTACACTTAATACCAATGCTGAAAAATAACTCCACAGAATTGGTTAAGGTCTCTGGAAACATTACCTCGAATAATATTCAAATGATCAAATCGGCAGCGCTTCAAGGTATGGGCCTTGCTGTCTTATCTCCTTTTAGCATTGAAAATGAGCTCGAAAATGGATTGCTCTTACCTGTCTTAGCTAGCTATAAAACAGTTTCACTACCAATTTATGCAGTGCATTCGCAACGTTTAAACTTACCTCCAAAAATAAAACTATTTCTTCATCATGTACGCCCACACTTAGACCTATAATATAAAACAATACTTTTACGTACTTCAGCATTAATAGAAGGGATAAATATGAGAGATAAAGTTTTACTTGGTAAGATCGTCTTGATTATTGGCGTTAGATTTACCTTAAATTTTCTCTGAAGAGAAGCAATACTAAATCAACAAAATTGCTTTTTTGTACTAAATGGAATTATTGAAGGCCTCTGAAAAATCAGGCTCTACTCCTTGATTATGTTTTTGGCCCCACTCACACATCGCCTTAATCATGGGGTCTAAATCCTTTCCTACATCTGTTAAGGAGTGCTCAACTTTCCGCATAAATTTTTCGGTTAATAATGTTGTCTCCTTACAACTCTCTGAGTTGGTTTGTCATCATTCTTTGAGAACAGCCACCCAAAGAACGTAATAATTCGTTATATCTTTTAGTTCAGTCTGTTTGAACGCTCTGTGAGCTAACGAAAATGAGATGAAATTGTTCCTTAAGGTCACCGATTTTGAAATGATCGAAATTTAAAGGTTATGGGTTTGTATTAATCATTTAAATACTTCGATTTGACCTCCAGTCAGAAGGAGGTTGACCAACATGTTTCTTGAATGCGCGACTAAATGCCGTTGTATTTTCATAACCAATATCTGTAGCAATTTGATCTAGGCGACACTTTGTAGTCGCGAGTATCTGGCAAGCAATATTCATACGCCATTTTGTAAGGTAAACCATAGGGCTACTACCAACGGATTCTGAAAAGCGTGCGGCAAAACGTGAAGGTGAAATGGCTGCTAGCTCAGCGAGCTTTTTTACTGACCAATCGGCTCCAGGTCGTTGATGCATTTCGATTATCGCGCGACCGATAATTGGGTCTTTTATCCCCCTAATCCAGTTGGGTTGTTGTTGTGGTGTTGTTTCACAATAAGATCGAATGGCCTCGGCACAAAGTATTTCCAGGAGTCGTTCCACTATATAACTGCTTCCGGAGTTGTGGCGATCTATTTCTTCGGCCATAAGACGAGCAACGCCCGACAAGTTATGCATTTCTCCAGTTCGAGAAAGTGATGTATGTAGTAGTTTGGGTAATGCAGAGAAAAGCGGGTTTAATGCCGAGTCGTGAATTATAAATACCCCACATAGAAGTGATGTACAGTCTGAGTTTGGAATTGAGTGCGGGCGTTGAATGTTAGGCCCGCCAGCTAATAAGTTTTCTATCGGCTGGGGCTGTTCTGTTTTACCTTGATATAGCTGGTGCTTAACACCACCAAAACTGATGACTATTTCTCCTGTCGAAAGTTCAACATCCTCATCGCTGGTTTTGACTCTGCAGCGCCCAAACTCAACGAGATGAAAAGCGATCGCAAGAGCGCCGGAAGGAATGTCTAAGAATTTACTTAGCTCATCAACGTGGGGAATCGATATCGCCCACGGTGCTGCATATGACTCTCTTAGTAATATGCTTCCAGCGGTTCTAAATGCTCTAAGAGGATGATCAATAATTTCACTAAGTAAAGAAAATTCAGTTGTTTTGGTAATATTAATAGGTGATTTGAGCATTCTTACTACTCCATTATTGGCATATTCTAGTCATTCTAAGAGTACAGTTACTGGAGAAGTTTTCAATGCTTAAGTTTTCACCGAGTTGGATCATGATTGGCCTAGACGTCATTATGGTTGTCTATACCTTATGGGTTTTATCTCTCAACAAGCCCTTGGGGAAAAAATCGCTCATTGTCGTTGGTTGCTTACTAGGTTGGCTGGGCATTCTTCACATAGGTTTATCCAATGAATTTATTTTCCTACCCAATATTTCTGGTATAGCGTTTTTAGCTATTATATTTGCTGCTGTCGGCGTGGTTGGAGGCCTACTATTTATCCTCAAACCGGTAAGAGAAATATTGCTAGGTCTTGATCAGCGCCAATTATTGTTGTTTCAAGGTATTCGCGTATTTTTTGGTGCGACTTTCTTGATGCAAGCGAGTATGGGTACCTTGCCTCTAGCTTTTGGCATTATCGATGGCTATACCCACATTAGCGCTGGTTTTTTTGGACTGATTGCTGCTTTTTCTGTTGCAGCTTCAAAGGATGGTTCTCGACGCGCTTGGTTCGCAAATATCTTTGGTTTGGCGGATATCTTGATAGTGGCGAGCACGCTAGCGCTCATTCTTCTCCAGCAAATTGGTCCTCATCACTCGATGATGTATGCCGTATTCCTACCCGCGCCTCTTTGGCTTTGGTTTCATGTTGTTTCTATTTCGAAGCTCATACAAGAGAAGGGGGTCCTCAATACCGGTATAAGCCCTACACCCACTAACTAGTGAATTACTAACATTTGAGAGGATCAAAAATGAAGAAATCGTTGACGGCACTATCTGCCATATTGACCGTAGTGTTTGCTTCGGCATGCACTGAGACTACATTGTTAAAAGCAGTAACTAAAAGTGAGACCATATTAAAAACGGTGACAAAAACAGTCGAACCTTATTTTCATGGCCCTGGTATTACTGGAACCAAATTCGAAAAATTAAACAATAGGGTCTACACCTATCGATGGAATTGGTACAGAAACATTGTTATTAAGACTGATGATGGTTTGGTGGTGATAGACCCCATGAATGCTGAAATGTCGACAACCTTAAAAAAGGAATTAGACAAAGAGTTTCCTGGTGAAAAAGTCCACACATTAATTTACTCCCATTATCATCTAGACCACACGAAAGGTGGAGAGGTTCTGTTGCCAGCTAACGTTATCGCGCATGAAAAAAGCCCTACATATTGGAGTGCCGTTGATAAGACCGGAGTACTGGAACCAACGAGCTATATACAAGGTGACACCGTGTTGAATATTGGAGGGGTAGAGATTCAAGCGTTATACCTTGGTCTTTCTCACACAGATACGATGTATGCCTTTTATTTACCCCAAGAACGACTGGTATTTACTGCAGATGTTGGCTTGGTTAAAACTATGCCTCCAATAGGGGTGCCAGACAGATATGCTCCAGGATATCTTGCTGCTATGAATCGAATTATAGAGATAGATTTTGACACCTTTGTACCTTCTCATTTTGGTTATGGTACCAAGCAGGACTTAGTTGACTGGCGCGATATGATGAAGGATGGTTCTAGGTTAGCGTCTGAAGCGATTAAAAACCAAGGAACTCCCGGAGTAAAAGTTAATCAGCTTGGCAGCTATTTTGACCATATTTATCCGCCAATGAAGGAGAAATATGGTCACTGGCATGGTTTCAATCAGATGTTTATATTGAATTTAGTTAGAGATGTTTTAGGTGAGTCTCTAGGGTACTAATAATCTCAGTGTAGTAATGGCGATCGAACACTATTGCTCGGATAAAAGATGATTTGTGGCAATAGTGTATTTAATAAAATACTAGATTTAAAGGTAGCGACTTTATCTCAGATTACACGTAATCTTATTTTCATGACATGGATCGCTTTAACTTTCAGAAATTTTATTGGCAAGTTAAATCCTGACAATTGGGCCAAACGTTCATCAAGATAAAATGACCGTTCGTAGCACAATTTTACTATTCATCATACTAGTCGTAATTTCTTCTAACGAAGGCAACTAAGCGTTAGCAACTAGAAATATTTAGTTCGTTAGGTTGAGTTTATTACGTCAAAAACCTAATCACTTGATGCTAGCTAATGGCACGAACAGAATAATTTTGTCAAAACCAATTATCGAAGATCAGGGCTAATTTTACTAATTATTAAATATTTAGTGAATAACCGTGGATCGGACTTCGGAGAATTCAAGTATAGGTAATTACCATGCTCACATTCTAATCCTCTTCATAATCTTCAGGCTCGAAATCTTCATAGTTGATGTCTTCGTCGATCAGCTCATCACCAAACTCTTCTTCATAACCTTCAATTTCAAAGTACTCATAATAATCTTCACTTTGCCAGTCTCCATCTTCATAAGGCTCATCTTCGAATGCTTCTTCGTCATAAACCTCACCAAGATCATAATTATCTTGTTCATAAAATTGATCTGATGATGAGTTTAAATTGAAAATCAAATCGCTAGGGTCATGGAAACCTTCGTCACCTAAATCGAATAGGTTGCCTTCATAAATGACTTCGGTGACTTGGTCTAATATGGATTCGACAGAATCGATACCAATCGCTTCGGCAATCATAATGCCGTCTTCTAATTGACCGCTGATCAGAACGCGTTGGCTTAAGTCATCAATTAATAGAAGTTCATCAATAACCACTTCTTGTTTGCTAATGAACCATTGGCCATGTTCGGTCTGGCTTAATTCACCAATTAATTGTACTTGCTCAATATTCGGCAGAATATCGATTCTACTAGCAATGATGTCGCCACTAGTTTGGCGTAAGCCACTGACTTCAATGCTCTTATCTAAAGTTAGTTGGTCGAGCGTTATTGTTGTGCCATTTGTATGATCGAACAGCACGGCATTGTCAGCGAGCAGTATCGGCTGCTGCATCACTTCGATGAACCTGTCGGAGGCAGATATCTTGCTTACAGGCCCAACAACCTCATGAATAATATCAATAGATTGTGCTTGGAATTCCGGCTGCTCAGCTTGCGAATCGAGCTCTTGAGAAATAACCGCAACTACTTGGCCAAGTTGTAGTTCACCCGCAGTTGCTGCTTGTTGGTTGATGGTAATTGGCACACTGTTATCAAAATGTACGTGTGCCTGATCTACCCAAATGCTACCAAAGGCTGTAATAGTACCAACAATCCCGGTGCCACCGATCCCTCCATCACCTTCGTCGTTGCGGTTGTAAGCTATTTTACCGGTGCCGCCGATTCCTTCGTCAATAGTTTTACCTGTGCCGCCAATACCTTCGCGATTAACCGTATCTTCTTCACTAACAATCCCGGTACCGCCGATTCCTCCAGGTAAACTTTGGGCAATACGAGCAGGTTGCTGGCTACTGGCGCAACTCATGAGCAATAAGGCAATTAAGGTGTATAGAAGAGGGCGTTTATTGGTCCTTATCACTTGTCTCTCCCGGTTGCGAAAAGAAGTAAAGGCCAAAGTTCATTCTTTGTAGTGGTTTTTTGGTTTCTTCGTGCTGGTTATCTTTGTTTGGGGTCTGGTCTTGAGCTTTCAGCGCTTGTGCTTTTTTATTCAAAGCTTTTAGCAAGGCCATACCTTGTTCTTCAGCATCAGTTTTTAATTCTTTAATTGCCTGATCATTCAAACCATCGTAATAAACACATCGCTCGAGAAAGGGCGGCTTATTCTCTAGTAAGTTTTGGCTGGCGGCTTCGAGGTGGTCCGAAATATTCATCCCTAAGTAAAATGCTTTTTCTTCAAGACCAGCAGAGGGAATAAATGCATGGGTATTGAGTTCTACCCAATTGTTATCGGAGACTTTGGCAATACCAAGCCTTAACCACTCATCCAATACAACACGGGCGCGCATATCTTGTTTACATACTGATTGAACCAAGTGTTCAAAGCCAGGCTCATCACTATTTGGAACGACTTTCAGAGCGAGTGGTCGAGGTTTGCCTTCTGTATTTAGGTAGTTTTGGTCAGAAATCCACCTTGAGACTAACTGCACACCTACACTAACTGCGGGGGGGGATTGTTCATTATCTTTTTCCTGACTTCTCAGGCGACGTGTGTCTTTACGGTGTACGCCGGTGAGTAAACTGATGCGCGTGTCAGTCTGTTTCTTATCGTCTAAACGAAAGTCTCTTTCTGCAACATCAACATAAATTTCTTTAAGTAATTCAATCAGGTAGGGCAGCGTTATTTGAAATGAAAGTAGCAGGCGCACCAACGGGCGAAGCACCTTTTTGAGGGCTATTATCAGTGCCTTAGGTGGCTGTGATGGGTTTGTTGGTAACGAATTATTTGAAGGCATAAAACCTATGCTATCTCATTGTGGGATATTTTCCCATTATTTTTTTACTTCTGTGATTTATGCTCACTTTTTACTCTAAAATAGAATATTTACTGGACGTGGGAAAAATTCCCATATATCTTTAGTGGCGTGAGTGGGAAAAATTCCCACAAATTAAAGCTATTTATCGGAGAGCATGATTATGAAAAATACCCGCATCGATAACACAGGTATTAACAAGGAAACGCCAAGCCAACGTTTTACAAAAATCGCGCTAACCAGCGCGATTAGTGCGGCATTACTTGCAAGCCAAGTGAGCGCGTCTACTTTAGGCATGCGAATTATAGGGGGAAGTGACGCTACACCAAACACATACCCTTGGATCGTGTCTGTACAAAATAAGGCCGAAAGTCAGCATTTTTGTGGTGCTAGCTTGATTGGTGAAACTTACGTTCTGACAGCTGCACATTGTATTGAGGAAGAACGAGCAGAAGATATTCAAGTCGTGATCAGTGAGTTTGATTTAAAACAGGACAGTGCCCACGAAGAAAAGTTAGCGGTTAAAAATATTTACATGCATCAGGATTACAATGACGACCACGACATCGCTATTTTGGAACTGGTACAACCGACCAATAAATCCCCGGTAAAACTCGCAGATGCCAGCCTAGTAAATGGATTATCGTTAGGCAGTCCTTTAACTGTGATGGGTTGGGGGAACTTATTATCAGACGGTGAAGACTTTCCAAACATATTACAGGAAGTGCAAGTACCTCTTGTTAGTCAGGAATCGTGTAAAGCTAGTTATGCAAGTACCGGCATTGAAATTACAGACAATATGCTATGTGCTGGTTTACCTGAAGGCGGAAAAGACTCCTGTCAAGGTGATAGCGGTGGGCCTTTGGTCTATCAAAAAGACAGTGATTGGTTTCAGGCTGGCATAGTGAGTTTTGGAGAGGGGTGTGCTCAAGCCGACTACCCTGGTGTATATACCAAAGTGTCGAATTATTCGGAATGGATTTCACAGGTGAAGGCCGGTGAAGTGCCTGTTCATCAAGCCAAAGAGGGTGACGATTATGAGAACGGAGAAGATTCAAGCGACATAGAGTTTGATGATGACTGGTCTGAAGAATACGGACAAGGTGAAGAATGGTTTGATTTTGCAGAGCAGGAGCTTGCATTTGGGTTGCCTTCTTATGTTGGTTTTCTAGCGCCAGGTGCTAATGAAACAGCTGAAGAAGTGATTGTGATGTACAACGACACTGACGCTGATGTGATGGTTCAAGGTATTAGTTTGGATGATAGCCAAATTTTTAGTGTGATCGAAAATGCTTGTGACTCGGTCACTTTAGCAAAGGATGAGGAGTGCGAGATTACACTTGGCTTTAGCGCCAATGATGATGAGGAACATGAAGCGACGCTCAGTATTGCAACGAACGACGAAGAGAATACCAATATAGAGTTAGAACTTTTCGGCCTTGTTATGAACGAGTTAGATTTCGATGGTGAAGATGGCTTTGATGGTGAAGATGGCTTTGATGGTGAAGATGGCTTCGGTGGTGAAGATGGCTTCGATGGTGAAGATGGCTTCGATGGTGAAGATGGCTTCGATGGTGAAGATGGCTTTGATGGTGAAGATGGCTTTGATGGTGAAGATGGCTTCGATGGTGAAGATGGCTTCGATGGTGAAGATGGTTTCGGTGGTGAAGATGACTTCGATAATAATAACGAAGCCAATAATGATGACTTATCAGGTCATGATTGGTATTTCGAGGGTAACCAGTGGAGCAGTGATGTCGAAGAAGGGGGGTTTGTACTTGCCGTGAATGAAGTGACAGAAAATGATAGCTCGATGTTGATGACCGAGATTGAAGGCCCAGGTATCTTGAGCTTTGATATGGCGCTTACTGACGATGCAGCGGAAAACAGCTTAGTATTTATGGTTGATGGTGAAGTTGTGAAAACTGTATCTGGTGACCGTTCGAGCAGGGCAAACACGAATGTACACACAACGGAGCTAAGTGAAGGTGAGCATCAAATAAGTTGGGTATACCAAAAAACTGTTGCAAACACCGCCGAAGCGAGTGCGTCGATCTCTAAGCTGAATTTCACTTCGAACGCGGATGACAATGATGAGTTGAATGATGGTTCAGAAAAACCAATTAGTGAGCTTACAGTGTCTGAGATTGCTGATGAAATTGGTGGCGCAGGTAGTACCGATGGTTTATTACTAGGGTTGCTTGCTTTATTTGGTATTAGTTTAAGACTTCGTCGAAAGTAGACTTAGGTAAACATAAATAAGGGTTGCGCTATGACGCCTCTGAAAAGAGGTGTCATACGTTATTTTGGGTCGCTTCAAAGAGAGGAATTATTATGAAACGAGTTAAAGTGATCGTCTTAAGTCTATGTGGGATGATTTCTGCCTGTTCGAGTGTGGCATCGCAAACAAATTATCGAGAGCCTTTGTATGCTGTCTTGTTGAAAAAAACTGGTATTCAGTTCGAGGTAAGAAGCACCGGTTGCACAAAAGCTAAAGACTTTGAGGTAAAGGTTCGTGCCGGAAATGAAGTGACAATGCTAGAAATTGAACGCGTTAAGACAGACCGTTGCCGTAAAATGCCGGAAGTCGTTAGTATTTTTAAAAGAGTAGATTTTTCAAATATTGATACTAATCTTGATATCATGTTTGATAACCCATTCAAGATCAAAAACAAGTAGTTACTAATGCTTCAAATCCCGATGTCTAAATCCAATATTTCTTCGCTCTTCAGCACATTGCTTGTGGTTTTGTGGTTTGTTCCATTTGAGAGTGTGGCGGATCAATCTTCTGGTTTGAAGAAAGATAGCGCTCGCCTTCAATCAAATAGTTCTCTCAATATTCCAAAGCGTTTGAGCCGTAAATTTATTAGAGAAAAACTGTCCTTTGGCTCCGGTATATATTTCAGTCAAGGGAAATACAGTGAAGATAAAGATACTGAAATTACGAGTATACCTTTTCGGCTTAAGTACAGCCGAGATGACTTAAGCCTGAGTGCTCAGTTACCTTATATTTATATCACTGGGCCAGCCAGTGTTATTACTGCTGGTGATGGTCTTGAAAGTGATTTTACCGTTAGTCAGATAGAAAGAAGGCGTTGGGGCTTTGGTGATTTACGACTTGGAGCACAATATAAATTCTCAGGGGTTAACCTTGCAGCGTCGCGTTTATATGCGGGCTTTAATATTAAGGTTCCGACAGCTAGCGAAGATGATAATCTAAGCTCGGGCGAGTTCGACTATACCTTATATTCGGGTGGTTTTTGGCGATCGGGGCGTTGGATTTATCATGGTCGTTTAGGTTATCAAATTATGGGACAAAGCGACGATACCGATTATAACAACCGCTGGTATGCATCGCTAAATACATCTTATGTCTTGAGCAAGTTTCATAGTGTAGGAGTCAGTTATTACACCAAGCAAGCTTCAAGTGAGCAAAGCGAAGTGATTCAAAATATTTCCGGTTCCTTTAGTTGGCGATTGCCTAAAGGTTGGCGATTGAATATGTCTGTCGGAACAGGCTTTAGTGAATCTAGTGCTGATTTTTCTGGTGGTATACAGATTACAAAGTCATTTGTCAGAAAGCGACGTGTTTCGCCATGAGTAAAAAACTTAAAATTCGTTGTTGTTGGCAGTTTCGCCATGTTGTTTAAATTTTTATCTGAAGCCTACTGGCAAAGGCCTTTGCTTATATGGCTTGCGCTGATGTTGCCTGCGGTGGTAATCGAGTGCGTTGAAATGCTCACTAGTATTGATTTCCGATACCAGCGCACAGCAATTATGGCAGGAGAATGGTGGCGTTTGGTTAGTGGGCATCTAGACCACTTAGGCTGGGTGCATTTGGGCTTGAACGGAGTGTTCCTAGGGCTATTGCTGGTGCTGTTTAAACCGCTTTCGTCTTCTTATCGTACGCTAGTGCTTTGGTTGTTTGTTGTGCTTGCTATCTCGCTAATGATGTTAGCTTTAAGTCCGCATTTGCAATGGTATGTAGGGTTGTCAGGCAGTCTTTATAGTCTGCTTATTTTAGGGATAGTAAGCGATAATCACTATCCACTTGTGATGAGACTTATTGGTTCTTTCCTAGTGATGACGAAAGTTATTGTGGAGCAAGGTGCGGGTGGCGGTACGGAAGAAAGTGCTTTGATGTCGCAAATCATTTCTGGCCCTATCGCAGAAGAAGCCCATCTTTATGGCCTGGTGGTGGGGTTGGCCTCAGTGATTACAATTATCTTATGGCGAAAGCTAGCTAAAACGTACCTTTAGCGTTTTATTCTAGCCTAAAAAACATGAATAAATACTGCCAGCCACTGCGCCAATAATATCGTTGACGCCTTATCTCAAATTGTTTTATCTCCTCTCTTTGGTTATGGATCAACTAATCATTACAGCTTAGCTCGCGGCGGTTTTTTATCCTGAAACTGGGCAAGCAGCAATGGTTATCCACAATGAACCACTACTATTTTTGACCGAAGATAATCAGGGTCACTTGCAAGCAGGTTTGAGGTGGCGAAGTTAATAAGATGGAATGGCGCTATAACTACAAACCTTGGGGTATCTGAAAAAATAATTGCTCATCAATGCCTAGACTTGATTCTTCAGTATGTGAGTTAATTTTTGTTATTTATGTTTATTGTTTCAAAAATTTTTGAACGCCCAGTAAGCGGTTAGAAATTTTGTAATAATTTTTGGGCAATAAGCGATAAAGCCAATCAACTACTTTGGCATCGGCACCAATTAAAACTCGGAAGGTGTTTTTGCGCATTCCTTTTTCGATCGTTTTTGCGGCTTGTACTGGGGTAGTTCGGGCGATTTTGGCAAAGTGTTGTGCAAAATCGTTTGGATTTTTACAGTCTGTCTCAGCGTAATTAGCAATATTGGTTCGAATGCCGCCAGGCATGACACAGATGACATCGATGCTTTTTTTCATAAAAATCATATCTTGCTGCAACGCTTCGGTGAAACCCCGAACTGCAAATTTTGACGCGTGATAAGGGGTGACCATTGGCATAGTGATTAAGCCAAAAATAGAGGCCACATTTACAATCATACCGCGCTTTGATTTTTCTAATAGGGGGAGCATTTCACGGCAGCCCATCACCACACCGTTTAAATTCACATCCATGACTTTATTAAAAAGAGCTTCTGATGTTTCATTAAAAAAACCAAATGAAGTCATGCCTGCATTGTTCACTAATACATCTAAGTGACCTGCTTTGCTGTCAATCTCTTTGGCTAGCGCTAGCCAGTCAGATTTGTTACTCACGTTCGCTGTTTTGTAAATTAATACCGACGATCCTAGTGTCTGAGCTGTACGTGTTAAATTATCGGTATTGATGTCGGTCAAAATAATCTTAGCGCCTTGCGCGGAAAATAAATTGGCAAGGGCTTGTCCGATGCCTGAACCGGCTCCTGTAATGAGAATATATTTATTTTTCCATGTGGTGTTCATGTTATTGCCTCTGTGTTTATTTTTATTTTAAGCAATTTGCGCTGCTAAATTAGAGTTTTCATTATTGGACGCCGGCACATCAGCTTGCTGACTCAACCATGAGAATAAAGTTTGTTTTATTTTAGGGTAATGACTACCTCCTATAGTCCAATGGCATGCATCTGGAATTACCTTTACTGTGGCTCTATTTGTATAATTCTGGGCAAGTTTAAGTTGTGTTTTAAGTGGTGTGATTTTGTCTTCTGTGCCACTTATGATGAGCACTGGGCACTGAATTTTGGCGTATTGTATTTTGGTAGGCGGGTGTCTAAATAAAAACCACATCGAAATTTGCCACGATGCCAGGCCAGACTCAAAGGTGGCATTCTGAGATATTTCACGGTGCACTGCCGCATTTTGTGAATTAGCGATGCCATAGCGAATATTTTTGAGTAGCAAGTTGGTCGTTGAGCGCCACAATGGGAACTTTAGTAGGTTATGACCAAAAGTACGTATAACCGACCAGCACCAACCATTGATACCCGCTGGCGGAGCAGGAGAAATGAGTATTAATTTTTGGCATGGGTATTTTGCGGCAACCAATTGTGCTAATAATCCTCCCATGGAGTGCCCTACTAAAATAGGAGGCTGGTCTAGCGTTTCCATAAACTGCTCGAGAGATTGTAAGTAGTCTTGAATGCTTAATCTTGCCAATTCCTTACGTTGCCTAGCATCTAGTTTATTTTTAGGGAAATGCAACGGCAAGCGAGGTGTGTGGGTGAGATAACCTTCACCCTCAAACGATTGTTTAATCTCTATTAGCGTATCAGGCGTGCTCCACATGCCATGAATAATGACGACGGGAGGCAAGTTATTTGATGATGTTGAATCCATATTTATGGCCTCCTATGCAATTGAATTTTGTTTAGATTTTGGTTTAGTTTTTTTATTGGAGTCTACTTTCTTCGACTTTAGTTCTGACGTTTGTTCCGAGGTTTGAGTCGACTTTTCGGCTGAGGGTTTGTGGAAACCTGCGAGTGAGTCATTATCATCAAAGCGCAAAACGTCGTCGACGAGCTTGCTATGTTTAATCGCAAATACATCTTTAAAATAAAGGTCTTTATTGCACCACGGAAACTCTGTTCCCTGGCTTGGTATACGGTCCAGCGCACGTTGAACGTAACCTGATTCTAAATCTAACATCCTAACCCGTTTAGCATTCGGTTCTTGATGAGGGTGAACGCTTTGATAGCCATTTTGTTCCATGTGCTCTAGTAAACGGCATACATAGTCATAGGTTAATTCTGCCTTTAATGTCCATGACGCGTTGGTATAACCAAAGACCCATACAAAGTTAGGCACTTGACTAAACATCATGCCTTTGTAGTTAGTGAGGGTATTACCTTCAACAGGATTTCCATCAACACTTAGGTTCATTTTTCCCCAAAGTTGAACATCTAAACCGGTTGCTGGCACGATGATATCGGCATCAATTTTCTCACCCGACTTCATCAAAATTCCAGTTTCAGTAAAGCGTTCAATATGACCTGTTACGATCGTCGTTTTACCTGACCTGACTGAGTTGAATAAATCGGCGTCGGGTACTAAGGCCATACGTTGATCCCAAGGCTTATAGTTAGGCTTGAAATGTACATCAACGTCTGCTGCGCCTGCTAAGTCTTTTTTGTTCATATTGCGTACTAGCTTACGCATGAAGTCTGGAAAGCGTTTTGATAATACAAAATTTAGTTGTTGTAAGGTGGCATATTTTGCACGCATGATGCGGTTGGTAATACCTGCGGGTAAGATACGTGACAGTACGCGAAATAATACATCGGAAGCTGGGCGTGAAAAAATATAGCTGGGTGATCGTTGTACCATGGTCACATGCGCCGCTTTCTTTGCCATGGCTGGCACCACGGTTACAGCGGTGGCACCGCTCCCAATGACGATTACGCGCTTGCCGCTATAATCTAAATTTTCTGGCCAATGTTGAGGGTGGGCAATGATACCTTTGTAGTCTGCATAACCTTCAAATTTTGGTAGATAGCCTTGCTCGTAATTGTAGTAACCGCTACAACAGCTTAAAAACTTCGCAGCAATCTTGTAAGTTGAGCCATCTTGCCGCGTGATCGTTACTAGCCAATGGTTTTGGCTTGAGTCCCAGTTGGCTGCAGTGACTTTTTGTTGGAAACGTATGTACTGGTCTAAGGTTTCTTCGCGTACCATTTCATTCAGGTAGTTATTAATCCGCTCAGCAGAACCGATATATTCTTTCTCGGTCCAAGGTTTAAATGAGTAGGCAAAGGTATACATATCAGAATCAGATCGAATACCAGGGTATTTAAATAAATCCCAAGTACCGCCAATGTTTTCACGGCCTTCAATCACGGCAAAAGAGGTATGTGCACGTTTTTTCTTTAAGTTGTAACACATGCCCAGGCCAGAAATACCTGCCCCTACAATTAGTACATCTAATGATTCAATTTGTTCATTCATCATGCTCTTGTTTCAACCTCTTATTTTTAATAAACCAGAGTGGTAGGTATACAATAATGACCGGCGGTCATGAAATATAGGATGAATTCTGTCAAAAATTGATATTTACGGTCATACTGACTTTTGAAGATACTTTTATACCCATAAAGGTGTATGGATAAGTCAGTAGGAAAAGCGATGTTTCAACCTCAGAAAGCCCAAAAAAAGCAGTCTATTCTCGGGTTAATTCCTTTATTTAAAGTAATCGAAGAGCAAGGGAAAGACCCTGAAGAGCTACTGAGGCGTCGTGGTTTGTCATTAGCGAAAATGAGCGGTGCAGCCGTGATTGATCAAGATCTAGAGCTGGATATTGTATCTGAAGCAATTGAAATGCTAGATGATCCAATACTCGGAATAAAGGTCGGTCATCAAGTCACGTTTACCTCGTACGGCACCTACGCTATGTTATTAATGTCTGCGCCTACATTTTTAGAAACACTTAAAATAGGGGTGCAGTTTCAATCGTTATCCTTATTATTTTCTCATATGACACTTCACATTGACCAAGACTTCATAGAGCTTCGATACACCTTGCCAGAGGCAAGCCCCAAACTTAAACAGTTTATTGCTGATCGAGATTTAATGGGAACGTATATTTTTGTACGAGAGCTGATAGAGCAGCCGAAAGACTATTTTATGGGGGCTGGTACAGTGAGAGAAAAACCCACGGGGCGAACATTAAATGCCTATCAACAATACATTGATTTTGACTTACAATTTGACCAAGCTTATAACTGGATTCGTTTGCCAAGAGCGATTTTAAACCTAAAACAAAAATATGGTAATCATCTAGCGCATCAATTATATAAGGTTCAAGCTTATGAACTGTTAAGAAAGTTCTACCCCGATGCTGAGGATATTGTTGCTCAAACACAACAAATTATCGAAGGCTACGGTGCGCATTACCCCACCGTACCGGAAGTTGCCAATATGTTTGGGGTAAGTGAACGAACCTACCGCCGTAAACTCGATGAAGCGAAAACGAGTTATCGCACCTTACTAGATGAGCATAAAAGAAACCGATGCTTGGATATGTTATCTCAAAAGAATATATCGGTGAATGAATTAGCCGATGTTTTAGGCTACGCTGAATCGGCAAGTTTTTTACGTGCTTTCAAGCGTTGGACCGGAACAACACCAAAGCGTTATAAAAGGGGAGGCGTTTAATAGATTGCGATAAATCTTACCTCGCAGGCAAGCTGCGAGTTGAAATGTTGTTTTTTACAAGCGTAACTTTCGGCAATCATCAAAAAACATTACTTGAGAATTGGTACAAGCCAGTACGTCAAAAAGTTTCTTTTCATCAGCACAGTTTAATAATCGGTATGACTGCAATAAATTAGCAACTTTTGCCGTTTTACTATCGGTTATTTTTCCAGATCTTAAACTTTCAAAGGAAGACTTTAACTTTCTAAGCACAAGCGTGCAGACTTCTTTTTGGTACGAAGCATTGATCTCGCTGTCATCGGTTTTATTGCCTGCTTGAGCCGTTGATGAAAGCATGAACAACAGTATGAAAATGCGAATCATAATTTTATTCCTGTTTTTATTGGTCGACATTATTATTCTTGTGGTTGGCTTTGTAAACAAGTTAACCAATGAAATTCCTCAAGCTAATAGCTAGTACCTACTAAAGGGGATGAAAAGTGACCTCGCCTATAAATACTTTCATAGTATGGTGGCTTTTGAATGTGACATTGATCAAAAACTGAACTATATTTGGTAAAGCATCTTCTGGTTAAAAGGAGATAGTAAGAGTCTATGGTAAAGCTAAAATATCGGTTGTTTTTATACGTTAATTATTTCCGGAGTTAAGCTCATGACTATAAAAAAGTTGTTTATGATCACTAACCTGGTTGTGGTAGTTCTAGCTTTGATCACCGGGACGGTTTATCAACAATATAGAGGTGCTACACAGCTTGAAACTAGCGCATTTGAATATCAGAATGAGGCATTCTTACTATCAGAAGAAATGGAAACAGACTCATCTGACTTAACAAATTATGTTCGACTATATACTGTAACGGGTGAAAAAAAATGGCGCGATGCCTATTTTTATGTACTTGATAAAGCGGCCGGTAAAGTTGCGCGGCCTGATGGAACGGTATTAGCATTCGCTGAAAAAGTCAAAAATATGCAGCTGACAGAAGAAGAGGAGAAGCAGTTACTTCAGTCAAAAGCAGAGTCCGATGGTCTAGTGGTCATTGAAGTTGAAGTAATGGATGCCGCGGATGCACATGCTAAGACATTTGGTTATGGAGAGGGGTACCTCTCAAATAAAACCAAAGCTCTTGATGCACAAGCCTTGAGATTATTTGATGCTGAGTATTTTCGCTTTTTGGGTAATATTGCTGGAGCAATAGCTCAGTTTAATTCCTTATTTTTTGATCGAGTAGAAGCCCAAATTAATAATGCACGTACTCAAGCGGGCTTCTGGCAAAATTTATTTTTCATTTCCCTTATTGTGTTAGTCGTCTCTACTTTGTCACTTATTTACTATGTAGGATATTTTTTGAGGCTACGGTTAGGAGGGGAGCCTTCGCAATTATCTGAGTTAGCGCGTGAAATTTCGAATGGTAATTTAAGTGTTAAGGTCGCAATAGATGATAAGAGTGGTAATAGTAGTTTATCGGCTTCAATGAGTACGATGCAAAAAAAATTAATTGAGGTGGTACAACAGATTAAAGGCAATTCAGACCAAATATCATCGGCAGCTTCTCAGGTTAGTAGTACAGCTAATGCTTTGAGCAGTGGTGCTTCTCAACAAGCTGCTAGCGTCGAAGAAACGAGTGCAGCGATTGAAGAAATGGGCGCATCAATTAGCCAAAACAGCGAGAACTCGCAGTTGACAGACTCTATTGCGAGTGAGTCCGCTGGCGCTGCTTCAAATGGTGGTGATGCGGTAGAGAAAACTGTGCAAGCGATGTCTCAAATCGCTGAAAAAATTACCATCATTGAAGATATTGCATATCAAACGAATATGCTGGCATTAAATGCCGCGATTGAAGCTGCAAGAGCTGGAGCTCACGGTAAAGGGTTCGCAGTTGTCGCTGCCGAAGTACGAAAGCTTGCAGAAAGAAGCCAAGTCGCTGCAGCAGAAATAAGTGGCCTTACGGCTGACAGTGTAAAAGTGGCCGAAACTGCAGGGAGTTTGCTTAATAAAATGGTACCGGATATTACCAAGACGGCTGAGTTAGTTCAGGAAATTACCGCAGCCTCGGAAGAGCAATCGAGTGGGGTTGGTCAAATAACGTTATCAATGCAGCAATTAGATAATGTGACACAACAAAATGCCTCGAGCTCAGAAGAGCTAGCTGCCACAGCCGAAGAAATGCAAGCGCAATCAACGGATTTACAAACAGTCGTAGGATTTTTTCGTCTAAATGGTTTAGATAATTCTTAAGATGATCTCTAGATCAACAAATCATCTGATATGGTAGGGGCTGTTGATGAGGTGGTAGTTGGTAAAATGGCTAACGCTTAAGTGATGAGTCGCTAGTGTTATTTACAATGTGAGAGATATCTCACGCAAGCTTCAGTTATCACCTGTATTTTTTTTAACATGAAGTCTCTACTATACGTTTCATCGCTAGGACAGCAGGGATAAGGATAAGCCAATAAGGACTTGGCC
>ENA-OSET01001692-OSET01001692.1-sediment-metagenome-genome-assembly--contig:-NODE-1692-length-22569-cov-14.652588_pt1 | contig 22569 bp, 23 predicted proteins | sample MGYA00237882_ERZ534229 | MGnify/ENA primary metagenome ERZ534229 (study PRJEB26408, sample SAMN06266212) | sediment metagenome | isolation source: Hudson Canyon methane seep mesocosm | place... | reverse complement strand
AAATAATCACAATGCCAATAATTGCTATTGATAACTATCATATTTGGCCAAAGTTTCAACAAAATTATTACAGACCTGTCGACACCCCTTATTTCGAGTATGGATATCACTATTACCCTTATAGTTTCTATAGATGTAGGTATCGTTATTACAACTGCTACTAAAAGACCACCCAAGCCTTTAAACAGTCAGAATGATGATAAATTCTTAGTACTGACTGAAAGCAAATGATCTACTTCAATTAAATGATTAGGGGGAACTTCATTCCATTCATCTTGATAATCAATTAATTTTTCAGAAACAATAATTTAATTGAAGAAGTAAGCGTCCTCAATGATCACTAACGACCCATTACAGTCATTCAACACAATCAACATCCGGACTGATAAAACTTTACTAGATTACGTCCCGCATCATTGGTTATACAACCAATACACGTTCAATGGTAGCGATCAACTCATCTGTCTTTACTGGCTTTGCCAGAAACTCATTGCCACCAATGTTTGATCCCATGGATTCCGTCTCATCCTTGGTGACAATGGCGGTCATGAAAACGAGTTTTATATTGCACAGAGTAGGATCTTTTTTCAGTTCAGCTGCAACATCGCACCCACTCATGTCAGGCATCATGACATCCAGAAAAATTAGGTGTGGCTCAAAGTCACGAGCCGCTTCAATGGCTTTACTGCCCTGGTTTTCGGTGCGTACTTCGTACTTTTTGGTACGCTCCAGATTCAGTTTAACCATGCGGGTTATGGCGGGTTCATCATCTACGACTAAGATACGTTTCTTCACTTTTTATCTCCTGATGCTAATTTGAACATCATGGATACGGATGCTCCGCCTTCTGGTCTATTACGGATATCGATGGACCCATGATGCAGATTAATGATATTCCGGGATACGGAAAGCCCAAGCCCGGTTCCCTGTCCCACGGATTTCGTGGTATAGAAGGGGTCAAATATCTTGTCGATATCTGCCGGAATAATACCAGGGCCGTTATCCAGAATCTCCACCCACAGGATTTGATCTCCCACTTTGAATACATTTTCCCTATCCCTGACAAGATCCTCTTGTGACAGCGTCCTAGTCAAGGATTTTACAACCAGTTGTCCATCATGTCCAATCGCATGGGCAGCATTCATGAAAATATTGATAAATACCTGTTGTAGTTTATTTGCATCCAGTTGCAGCTCCGGCAGCGACTTGTCAAGAAGGGTTTTGACCTCAATCTGACTTTGACGCAGCTCATGGTTGACCAGCTTCAGTGAGTTTTCGATGATCTGGTTGATATTATCGGCCACTAGCGATAATTTCTTGTCACGGGAAAAGTCTAGCAAGCCGTGTATGACACTGTCAGCCCGCTGGACTGCATCCTCGATATCCTTGAGTACAGTGCCATTTACTTCATCAATCTCTACTTCTTGGGACAGATAATCTGCTCCCATTTGGATAATTGCCAGGGGGTTTTTTACCTCGTGCGCGATACCTGCTGCCAGGCGACCGATAGACTCCATCTTCTCGGCTTGCATCAGCTTGAGGTTAGCGGCTTGTAGCTCCTGCGTTCGCTGTTCTACCAGTTTACGTAGCAACCGGTTCCAGAAGGTTATGACACCTAACAGCAAGAACAGAATAGCCAGCGCTCCCAGCAGACTGTACCAGAAGACGGGGTTACGCCAAAAGCCATACCCTTCCAGTTGCAGCCATCGGGTCTGGATGGTTTTTTTTTCTGCTGCCGTCAGGCTGGAAAGAGTCTTGGCAAGAATGCTGTGCAACTCTGGCCAGTCATTGCGGATAGCAAAGGAGAGTTCAAGATCATGCTCTATACCTTTATTCTGCACCACACGCAGATTGGTAAAGCCATTTTCACGAAGCAGATAGGTGACGGAAGCAAAGTCAATCACCATGGCATCCACCACTCCCAGTGCGACCAACTCCATGCCCTGGAGATTATTCTCTACTCGATAGAGATCTACGTCATGACCATTGTAGGTAATCCAGTCATCCCAGACATAATCGTTGACGACCACAATTCGTTTTCCACGCAGTTCCTGGATATTTTTGTACCCCTTGCTGGTGACTATGACACCTCTTACTGTGATATGTGGTTCAGTAAACAGAAAATGCTTCTCGCGTTGCGGGGTTCGCGCGAGGGCAGGCAACATATCGACCTTATGCGAGCGAGCAGCTTTAAGCGCCTGGACCCAGTCATCAAATTGTTCAATCTCAAATTGAATATTAAGTTTTTTCTCTATCAGGAACAGGTAGTCTGCTGCCATGCCATGATAGGAATCGTCTGAATCGAACCACTCGAAAGGAGCAAAACCCGGATCTGGTGCAACACGTATGACCGGATGAGCCTTCAGCCATTGATGCTCAGCTTCTGTTAATGCCAGACTACCAGTAGCTCCCATCGTAATAAGCGGCAGGAAGCATAAGCAACCCAACCAACAACACGTTATTGTGTGAATGTTCCTTAACCAGAAACCGCCCAACCGAGTACATTGATTCATAAATTTGTGTCGCATATCGCTTTTCATTTAATTGCATGACTATTAACAAGTCACAGGTTGGATTCCAACTAATTTTTAAACGGCAGCTAGATATATGAGTATACCTTTTGTTTGCTCTGTTTCTTTTGTAAAAAACTCTAAAAACCTGAGATGAAGCAATTAAACTTCAGAGTAACCTGTGGTTAGTTAATAGCCATGTTTAATTAAATTTAAAGTCAGAGGTTTTTCTACTCATTAACTTTACGTAACCGTTCCCCCACCTTCTAAATTTAAGCAGTTAATTTAACAGCCTCAACGATTTATTTAGTGAGGGAATTGGTTCATTTTTTAGGCGCTAGGTGACCTCTGCTGTGATGTAGTCGTGGCCATTGCGCTTTTGCAATCAAGTATTTTCGAGGTGTGACTGGCATGATAGTCTGCTAGCTGGTGGAAGACAGCCAACGGCCCAAACCTGACTATGTCTTTAGATGGAAATAACCATGAAACAACTTATTTTCTCTGTTTTAGTTTCGGGGTTATTCCCAAGCTAATAATAGGGCATTTGTGGCTATTGCTTCCATCGCCATCAGACAACAAAAGAGAATAAAGCAACCTTGCCTTGTGCTATAAAACGCAAGCAAAGCCTTATCCTCTTTTAACAATTCCTCACAAGCTACCTTATAAAGCTATTAATTCATAGACACTTTTTGAAGAAGCAGTATTTTGAGTCTGATACCATTGGTTTAGTTTCCCGCCTTCGGTTTTAACCACCTGCTTTTCAAAACCCCGCATGATATCGCTCTCCCCACTTTGCTATCTTCTTGATTGATGCGCTTAAATTCCTCTAGCTGACCTTTGGTAACGGCCTTTTTGAACCACTTAGGCTTTTCGCCCATGTCGTACTTGTCAGAAACTTTAAGAAAAATAATGCCCTTTTCTACTTTGTTTATCTTACCCGCTATTGCACACATATCGATTCGAGCATAAATAGAGCCAATTTCTTTTGGTCCTTTTGCATGTGCCGGAAGTGCTGCCAATAGAACAATGGCTAATAGAATTTTATTCATTTTGATACCTCTTTATTAGTGGTTTTAATTAACGCTTATTGGGCATACTTCAACTAGGTCTGGCTCAAAGTTTTTGTAGGTTATTATCTCTTACGTAGACCAGCCATCCCCTTTCTTTGGAGACCCAAGTTTGATTTCATTGTTGCTTATCTCTTCATGTTTTCTAATCCAATTCAAAAGGTGCTCCGGGGCGAAGCGCTTCAGTTTTCCAACTCGTTGGATCAGCCCCCATTTGCAATCCTAATTTGACTAAATCACGCATTGTCTCAGCATCAAACATTTCATCAGAATCTGCAATGGGAAAATCTTGTGGAATAGCGACATACTTCATTTCTGCATCAAACTCAGGTCGACGATTGATAAGCCGGACATAGGTCTCAGTATCTTGAATACTCTGAAGCGTTGATGACCTAATGAGTGTGTTCAAGCTTCGGGAAGCGATGGATGTCCATCGTGACCGAACTACTTTTGCGTCAGTTAATAACTTTTGATTGACGATAATCCAGACTCGAATCTTTACCGGTGCTTTCGAGTTAACAAATCCCATCTGTTTGTTTTCAGGTACGTAAGCCCAACTACGGTCACCCATTCCACCAACCATTTGCATGGTAGCACCACCATCGACGTACAGCAGATCGTCTATTATCTGTGGAGGAAAGAGTCCAGGTATTGCAGTGGATGCAGATAAAATAGACACCGTTTTCTCAATAGCTTTCTCTATCGATACTTTAGAGGCGATTTGGGCCAAGTCCCAAACTCGCAGTAAACCATAGTCCATATTGGTTGCACCAATCAGTAGTTGTCGTCCTTCAATGCCTCCCTTGGCAAGGTTTTCAATGAGTTCAGGAGTTATGGCCAAATTTATTGTTTTATGTAATCTAGACACATCATAAATTGAGACATTACCAGGAAGATAAGGAATGATTCCACGTTTTCGAGCCCAATCAACTCCAGGTTTTTCGTAGAATTTTACAATATCATCATATGCCTTTGGAGTACCAATAAAAGCAAAAGGGGCAATTAAAGAACCCGTACTAATACCACTAATAGAATCGAATTGAGGGCGTGTATAGCCCATTTTGCTTACTTTCCCCCAACCTTTTAGAAAACCTGCGCCAAAGGCACCAAACGCACCGCCTCCAGAAAGAACGAGAACATCATAGTTTTGTTGTTTATTCTCTGAAGATAACTGTGATTTTCGATATTCATGCTCTATCCGCTTAGCTGTTTTTTCTGAGATAGCCTCTATATCGGATTGATATGATTTCAAAAACGCATGCTGCCTATTCGCAAGTTCTTTTTGATTAATCGAGCGTAATGGTGGTGTTTGACAGCCAGAGAAGGCTATCGTAATCATACCAAATAACACTAAAACCGAACATCTCGGTTTATTATATTTTTTCAATGCAAATCTCATTCAATCTTAATAAACTCTAATGTTACTTAGAAAAGATTATTCAGTTAATTAAACTTCTCTTTAACTTCTTCGATAGCACTTATGTCAACATGCTTTTCAAATGCGATAGTGGCAGTATTTAACGACACTGCTATCATTATTCCCGTCAACATTAACCCAACGAATGCGATCAAAACAGATAGTACTTTGGAAACCTTTTTCACAGGACGAATATCACCATAACCAACTGTCGTTGCGGTGATAAATGACCAATATAAACCATCAAACTTATTCCACTTTTCGATGTGGCAAACTATTTGCCCTAGCGCAATGATCACAAAACTTAAAAATACCAGTAATGGTGCAATCAGGTAAATGGACCAGAAAAACAGTCGAATAAAAGTAAGCGTCAATTCCATTGAGCTACCAACTGCCACCTAAAGCTAAATATAAATTAATCCGCTGTTCCAGTTGAGTCCGTTTGATTGACAGTAAGTTACTTTCAGCCGTGATGGCTTGTTGCTGAATTTGCAGGGTATCCAGTAACTCGGTTTCGCCTTCTTTATATCTTAATTTTGCGATTGAATAGGCTTTATTACTTTGTTTCAGAGCTTCACTTAGTGCTGTCTCTCGATGAGATAAAACAGTCCCTTGATCCAGATTGTTTTCTACCTCTGAAAAAGCAGTTAATGCTGCTTGTGCATAATTTGCTATAGCTTGCTTTTGCTCCACCGTAGCAATTTCAACGTCTATTTTACGTTTGCCGCCATCAAATAGCGGAACGATTAAATTAGAGCCAAGTTGCCATGCAACATTGGGTGAGCTAATGATGTCAGATAGAGAATCAGAAGATCCTCCTATTTTGCTGGTCAGCGATATTTTAGGTAGCCGTGCCGCTTTAGCTTGGGCTGTGGCATTAAATGCCGAAGCTATCTTTCTTTCAGCGGATACGATATCGGGTCGGCGTTCCAACATTTCGGAGGGGATGCCTGCAGGGGGTTGTTGCAATAAATCTGGCAAAGCACCAGGCATTTCTAGACTTGCATTTGGGTAACGACCTAATAGCACTTCCAAAGCCCTCATCGCATCGCGTTCGGAACCTTCAATTTTAATCAATTGCTCATGTGCAGAGGCTAAATTAGCACGATTCAGCGCAATATCTTGACCAGAAGACAGACCATTGTCATATTTCACTTGAGTAATACGCATGGTTTCGTTAAGGATTGATAGATTCTTACGCATGAGTTTTGCTTGCAGTTTGGCCTCAATGACTTTTAGATAGGTCTTTGCAACATTAGCACTTAGCGAATGTTGAGCGAATAGGTAGTCTGCCTCCGCAGCTTGAGCACTCGCTCTAGTGGCATCAATGCCTGCCCGTATGCGCCCCCAGACATCTAGTTCCCAACTGAGTTGCAAATTAACATTAAAATTACCGCTGGCGGAGCCGCTACCTATAACACCTGAATCGGCTCTGCCCAATGACAAATCCACATTCGGTTTAAGTGCTGCACCTGACTGTTTCGCCAATAACCAGGCTTTATCCATATTACCTGCAGCCACTTGTAAATCGAAGTTATTGGCTTTACCTTCTGCAATGAGTTTAAGCATCATCGGATCATTGAAGGTTTCTAGCCACTTTATTGAATTATCACCATACTGCTCAGCTTTTATCGCCCATGATTCAGGCGTTTCAATCGCCTGTTTGACAGCTTGCTGGCTATCTTTATTGGGCGTAAAAAGCGAACAAGATGTCGCCATCAAAGCAATCAGCAGTGGCATGGATTGACTAAGCTTCATGCTGGCTCTCCTCGATTTTTACGTTCATAAATGTGGCGTATAACACGGGGACGATAAGCAGTGTTAATAGGGTGGCAAAGGTTAGACCAAACACCAGAACAACAGCCATGGACTGGAAAAATGCATCAAAAAATAACGGGATGACTCCTAATGCGGTGGTAAATGAACCCAGCATAACCGGACGTACACGACTGGCTGCTGAATCGACAATCGCATCAAAGCGTGGTTTACCTTCGTCTATTTCGGTATCCATCCTGTCAACCAGAATAATACCGTTTTGTATGAGTAGACCTGACAGCGAAAGCAGCCCAAGTATGCCCATAAACTCCAGAGGAATCCCTGTAACCACCAATCCAAACACCACGCCAATAGTTGCCAGGGGTACCACCAGCCAGATGACCAACGGCTGCCGGACTTTGCCAAAAGAAATAACGACTACCAATACCATCGCCAGAAAACCCATTGGAATTGTGGACATTAAATTGTTGTTGGATTCGCTCGAATTACCTTCTTCACCACCCCATTCGAAAATGTAGCCATCAGGCAGTTCCATTGCTTCAATTTGTGGTCGAATTCGCTTGAGTAGGGATGCAGCCAATTCATCGGGGTAAGGATCAGACTGTGCTTTAATTTTAAAAATACGGTTTTCACTGCGTATCTGTCCATCTCGCCAAATTGTTTTAAAGCCATCTGTAACCTGTATAATCGGTACGGTTTTCCCCGTTAACCCACTGAGCACCTGAATACTATTAATATTCTGGATAGTTGCGTTTTCAGTATTAGGCAAGCGCGAAATAATAGGGATCAAATCTTGTCCTTCTCGGTAAATGCCTACTTGTTTCCCTGAGTAATAACTGTTAATTGCATCAGCCAAGTCTTGTCTGGAGACACCCGCACGGCGGGCTTTATTTTCAGAATAAACAGGTTCAATCACACTCACAGGTTGACGCCAGTTATCCTTGATTGAAAGTGCGCCACCATCAGCTGTCATAATGGCTTTAGCTTCGTTTGCCAGACGTCGTAAAGTTTTCGGATCAGAGCCACTGAATTCAACCTCTATCGCCGAACCACCGCCAGGGCCTAAAACAAATCGCCATGCTTTGCTCTGAGCTTCTGGGAACCTCTGTTCAATAAATGCTGTAACGATCGGCATCATGCCATCAATGGTGTGATAATCATCTACACGCACCAACAGTTGTCCATAAGCGCTATTGGCAGATTCAGGGCCATAGGTCAGCATATAACGGATGGCACCGCTCCCAATCAAGGTTTGTACGGCATTAACACCCTCCATTTTTTGGACAAAGGTTTCAATTTCTTTCATATCCTGTTCGGTACGTTCGATGCGTGTCCCTTCGGGTAGCCAGTAGTCAACGACCATTTGGGGAGTCGTTGAGCGTGGAAAAAATCCCTGTGTCATAAATTTTGTGCCCCAAATTGAGAGAGCGAATAAACCCACCACCGAAGCAATAACCAGCCAACGAGATCGCAATGACCAGCGTATCAGTTGTTTGTATTTGATGAAAAATGCGCCTTCTTCATCTTCTGACTTTATTGCCTGCTGCTCTGGAAATAACCAATAACACATTAAAGGTGTGATGGTCATGGCTAAAATCCAGCTGAATAGCAAAGCGACCATCACAACCCAGAAAAGATCACCCGTGTATTCAGCCGTTTGGCCTGGGGCAAATCCAATCGGCGCAAAGGCAATAACACCGACCAACGTACCTGCCAACAACGGCCATTTGGTTTGCGACACAATTTCTTTGGCAATATTTAGCTTCTTTCTACCCTGTTGCACGCCTACCAAAATAGCTTCTGTGATGACAACGGCATTATCAACCATCATACCTAAGGCAATGATTAATGCCCCTAATGAGATGCGATGTAGCGGAACACCGATGATTTGCAGAGTTGTCAATGTTGCGCCGACAGTAATCACAAGAATAAATGCAATCACCATGGCAGAACGCAAACCCATGGTAAACAACAGCGAGCAAATCACTATAATCAATGCGGTAATAACATTTAAAGCAAAGTTATTAACGGATGCTTCAACTATTTTCCCTTGGTGATAATATTCAAACACTTCCATTCCCAACGGTCTGCGACTGATCGATTCGCGGAGTTTTTTATCAACCGCTACGCCAACCACCACCACATTTCCACCTGCGACATTTGCCACACCTAATGCAATGGCAGATTTACCGTTATAGCGAATGATTTTACTGGCGGGTGTTTTATAACCTCGATAAACTTTAGCAATATCCTTGAGATAAATAATCTTGCCATCAGACGTTGAAGATACCAACAGATTGTTTATGGCATCGATAGAATCTACCGCACCAGAAGGATCAATAATAATACGCTGATCGGCTATCGCCACACTGCCTGCAGAAACGACTGAATTTTGCTGTTTAAGAATATCGTAAAGGTTTTGTATTGATGCACCTAAAGCAGTTGCGTTCTCATGGGATATTTCTACAAAAATGGCCTCTTTACGTTCACCTGCCAATTGCACCTTGGCTACACCTTTCACTTGCAAAATGTCTGTTTGCAATTGTTTGGCATAGCGCCTTAACTCGCCAGGGCTGTAATCGTCACCTGTGACCAAATAGGATAAGCCATAAAGGTCGCCAAAATCATCATTTACAATGGGTGAATGTGCATCTTGCGGCAATGAACGCTCTGCATCTTCAACCTTGTTGCGTAATTTAGTCCAGATAATCTGTAGATCTTCTTTTGATTTTGAGAAATCGAATTTAATATCAACTGTAATTTCTGACACACCAGCAGAAGATTTTGTTTTTATATCCTTAACCTCCTGCATTTGCTGCAAGGCAGTTTCTATCGGAGCGGACACTTCTCTGGCGACTTCCTCAGGGCTGGCACCAGGATATTGGGTGTAAATTATCGCACTTCTAATGGTAAATTCAGGGTCTTCAAATCTGGGCATGGTTTGATAGGCATTCCAACCGCCAAACAATGCCAACAAAATTAAAATGACACTTAAAACCTGATTCTTTATGGCAAATTCTGCAAGATTCATTATTCAATCCTTAGCTATTTAGACCAAGGACGTATTTGCATCCCTTCAGATAAATGAGAAACGCCTGCTGAAACAATTATTTCCCCAGCATCCAGACCTTTTCTAATATTTAAATTAACGCCGACTCCCGCTTCAATCACAACGTCTCTTCTGGAGACCTTCATTGAATCTTTATTCACCACCCAAACATATTTTTGTTCACCATCAATCGCGATAGCCGTCAGTGGAACAGATAACTTGCTGAGATTTGCGCTTGAATCTCTGGGATCCTTAAACCACACGGCAGCATTCATTCCAGGCAATATAATCAAGTCCTCTGGCGCATCAAAAGCAAATGTGACTGCATAAGTTTGTGTCGTCTCATCAGCTTCTAAAGAGGCTTCTTTGAAAGTAACTGGGACTTGGCGATCAGGCGCAACATCCAACACAAGATATGAATCTGTTGCAGGCTTTTCTCGTGTGCCTGCCTTGGCAAGAATGCTGGAAGGCAGGTTGATTTTAGCTTCCAGTCCCTGTTTACCGAGAATGGTAATGGCTGCTTTTCCAGGTTGAATGATTTGCCATTTTTCAATCGAAACTTTAGCGATAGCACCAGAATAAGGAGCAACAATAACGGAATCTTGCAATGCTTTTTCTGCTGTTCCAAGCTGAGATTTGTTGACATCCCGATTAGATTTCCGTTCTTCAAGTTCGCTGCTGGAAATAGCATCTTGTTTAATCAGTCGCAAGGCACGCTGATACTCAATATTGGCATTTTTAAACTGTGCGCGTGCTGATGATAGTTTCGCCAGTAAATCCCGTTGATCCAATTTTGCCAGCACGTCTCCTTTTTTGACTCTTTGGGCCTCTATCACCATTAATTCTTTCAACTTTCCGCCCACTTCAAAACTCAAAACCGAAAGTTGTCCTGATTGAATAACGGCAGGGTAATTCAGGAAATTATTATCGTTTGCTTGACCAATTTCTATCAGTTTTGCTGGTCGCACTAGAGTTTCTGCCTTTTTCTCAGGCAGTGGAGACCCAGAATCACAGGCCACAAGCAAGAAGGTCATTAAAATGGCTAAAGCTAGGGTGTTAGTTCGCATTTGGTTTTCCTTGTTATGACTGCTGAATGACTACTTGATCGTTAGGTTACTAATTATTCTTGCGCTAAGGATTAAAATAACTCGTTGTTTCCAAAGTCACGTCGCACGCAAGAGGAACTGACAACTGTATTATTTTATCGCAATAAACCTAGGTTAAGAAAAAACACGGAGCCAAGAGTTCCAAATTGCGAATAGAAATGCGTTAAATTATACTCTGAAACTGATGTGGTAGCCCTAATTGAAAAATGGTTCCCCTGTTTTTCCTGAAATAAGCATTTGTTTGGAGCTAATACATGTAAATTCAATCCTATACGACTGCTTTTAGCTGAAAACAGCTATTCAATATAAGATTTAATTATGCAATATCAACAAACTTTCATAGAGGCTGGGGCTTAACCAGTGGTTTTATTTTCGAGGAAGTTAAGAGATGGCGTTAAATAACGTTCAAAATATAACCAATAAAATTATTATGATCAGCCAAGAAAATGCAGATGTCCATAAGTAAGTTAAAAGGTCTTGGGCCAAAGACCTAGAAAAACCTAAATGAAATTGGGATTTTTACAAAAGAAGAATTTATCAGAAGTTGGTGCTGTAAATGCGTTTATTAAACTTTAAAAACAAGGCCGTATTAAACCCAGTATGAATTTTCTTTATGCGATGGTGGGTGAGGTAGAAAATGAACATTGGATAAACATTGCAAAGTCAGAAAGGGAACGATTATTAATGGAAATTGAAGGTTTCCGAGAGCTTGAAAAAATTCTAAATGAAAAATCCAGATAGAAATACGGTTTCACAACTTGATGAGCTGCCTAATATTGGAAAAGCCATCGTGCAGAATCTAAAATTAATCGGTATAGAACATCCTCAACAATTGATAGGCAAAGATGCTTATCAATTGCATGAGGAATTAAGTGCTGTATTAGGAAAAAGACAGGATGCCTGTGTCATTGATGTATTTCTATCGGTTATAACGTTTATGGAAGGGGGAGAGTCTCTTCCTTGGTGGTCATTTACCGATGAACGAAAAAAGCATCTTGCTCAATAGTCTTCGATGGAATATTACGCTGATATTAACTATTGATAGTAAATGAACTAAAGAACTCTCCATTAGCATCATAATAGTCATATTGAATAACGATATGACGCCCAAGTAAATCATCAACCATTTCCATATCATTGCAGATAGTTGTTTTGGCAGAGGCTTTCCCTGCTAATGCAAGTTGTGTGGCATGTTGGTGATGTTTAGTAATTGGCATCTCGGCTCTGTAAATGATAGTTCCGCCTTTAGGTGAGACTTTAGTAATCTTAACGCCATTAGCAAATTCAAAAGGTAGATAAGGTTTAGTTCCATCAGAAACATAACTGGCAATATTTTCAGCCGCAAAACCATCAATACTGAAATTGAATATGGAAAGAGCAACTTTCTTAGTCACATAACTGATTACTCCATTGCGCATAGTATTGTAGGTGACTTGAACGAAAGCATTTAAGTACTGCAACGATTCAGGTAAAAGGTTATTAGACTTGATAGCGCTGTTTTGAGTTGTAATGGGCGAGTAATTAGTCATTAAATCTGTTTTACATGAAAGCAATTCATCATCCATCCGATTTGTTTGTGTATTTGCTATAGGGGATGATGGTAAATGATTGAAAACTGAATTAATAATATTCGTTTCGCTAGCAGTTGCTGTACTTAAAGTGGCAGATACAAGTAGAGCAAGCGAATAAGCAATGGTTTTAATTTTCATGATGATATCCTTTGGAGTTCTTGGCACTAGAAAATTTTTCTAGTGTTTGTTAAGAGTAATAGCAGGAGCTATGCCAAAGGAATGGTAGGAATAAAGTAACTATTAAAACAATGGGTTAATGTTATTTGTTTGGCTTCAGTGGAGGGTGGAAATAACAGTGTGTATACGATATATCGTTAATAAACGGAATACTGTTACAAAGTGGTATTTGAACGACGAATACCTAACTTACTCATACGCGAGCGCAGAGTATTAGGATGCATTTCTAAAATAGATGCAGCTCCATCTTCGCCTGAAATTTTCCAGTCAGTCGCTTTTAATACTTTGATGATATGGGTCTTCTCTAATTCACTAAGAGGAACCAGCGTGTCTGAAGTATTAACTTGTTTGTTATTAGCGGGAATGAGTAGTTCTGGAATGACTAGGTTTTTATTAGGCGATAAAATAACAGCGCGTTCGATGATATTTTCTAGTTCACGTACATTACCAGGCCATGGGTAACGCTGTAATTTATCCATGATAGTTTCAGAAATACTGTTAATCTGCTTACCCATTTTATTGGCATATTTATTAACAAAATACTGAACCAGTAGCGAAATATCGTTTTTACGCTCGCGCAATGGAGGAATTGTTAATGGAAACACACTCAGACGATAAAATAGATCTTCTCGAAAATCACCATTTTCAACCATCATTTTAAGGTCTCTATGAGTCGCAGCAATAATGCGTACATCAATTTTAATGGTTTTTGAATCACCTAAGCGTTCAATTTCACCTTCTTGTAATACTCGTAATAACTTCGCTTGAAGTTCTAAGGGTAATTCACCAATCTCATCCAAAAAAATTGTGCCTTTATCCGCGAGTTCGAATCGACCAATACGTCGAGAAGTCGCTCCAGTAAAACTGCCTTTTTCATGGCCAAATAATTCACTCTCAATTAAGTTGCCAGGCAGAGCGGCACAATTGACTTTTACTAAGGTGCGTTCTTTTCGTTGACTTAAATTGTGCAAAGCACGTGCGATCAGTTCTTTCCCTGTACCTGTTTCTCCTTGAATTAATACACTGGTTTCTGTAGGCGCTACTTGTTCAACCTGATATAAGACTGTTTTTAACGGTGCACTTTGGCCTAAAATATCTTCAAAGCTATGGTTTAGATTAACTTGTTCTTGTAGGTAACTATTTTCTGCTTGTAAACGGTTTTTTAATTGTTCAATTTCAGAGAGTGCCAGTTTGAGTTTCTCATTTGCTTTTTTACGTTCGGTAATGTCACTAAAAATAACCACAACACCTTGTAACTTGTTATCTTCCATGATTGGGGTGCTGACAAAATCAACAGGGAAACTGGAACCATCTTGACGCCAAAAAGGCCTGTCGCTGGCCTGGAAACGCTTTTTTCCTTGCATGATATTGTGAATGGGGCAATATTCTTCGTATTGAGGATCATTATTGCCGAAGATATTATGAATCGTTTGATCGGATAATTGTTGATCAGGCCAAGCCAGCATTGTGGCAGCAGCTGGATTAATGAAAGTCACCAAACCTTCACAGTCAAAACCGCAAATACCTTCACCCGCAGCAGACAACACCAGTTCATTATGATGTTGTAAAACAGCGAGTTCAGCTTCAGCGTGTTTTAATTGACTGACATCTTGAAAAACAACAACAGCACCAATGATGATATTATTTTCCCAAATGGGTGTACTGGTATAGTGAACAGGAAAAAAGCTGCCATCTTTACGCCAAAATACTTCATCAGTCACATGATGAACTTCGCCATCTTGTAGGGCTAGATAAATTGGGCATTGCTGCTGCGGATAATGCTCACCGCTGGCTCTGCTATGGTGGTGTTGCGCGTGTATTGATTCACCAATAACATCTTCTTCCGTCCATCCAGTCATTGCAATAGCCGCAGGGTTAACAAAAGTAGCTTTGCCTTTACTGTCTAGGCCATAAATGCCTTCACCAGCAGAGGTTAAGATAAGTTCATATCTACGCAGGATTTGTTCTGATTTAGTCATAAATGATTCAAATGATGTTTTTGGACATAACATAGCAAAAAATCAGCTAAGTTTGAACGTTTATTGATTGAAGTGACTTTCAATATTTGAAAAGTATAGTTATTGATATCGTAAACACTATGAAAACAAAAGTCGAAGCATAGCCGCGAAAGGCTTTAGGTAAAAAGGTAAAAAAACTAGCCGTTTTGGATATTAGTGCAACAGGCGGTGCACCAAATGCCAATTCTTTATAGGCACCAGCACCTGCCAAATTTAGTATTTCGTTCATATATCCTGCGCTTCGAATAAAAGGTCCCATCATCTTTTGGCTGATTGTGTCAGTAACTACAGATGATTTACGAACTTGGTCTAAAGCAGTTTTTAATGACTTACTATCGCCTGCCCAGAGAGATTGAAATAGAATCACTCCCTTATTATTAATTAAATGTACAGAGTTCGGTTTGCTATCTAACAAATGATGTAATGTTCCACTAATATCATCAATAACGATGGAGAAATTTGGATTGTATTTATGCACTAAATCATTTGCGTGGGTGATTTTTTGGTTTAGTTTCTGTGGTTGAGGATATGTTTTTCCAGGATGTGCTTCGCGTACATAGAGAAGCGTAAATGAGATGTCTTTGCCAAACTCCTTTTCTAATGCATTAAGAGTTGGCAAGCTACTCTACTACAAATGAGTTAAAGGTAAACCAGGTTTCTCAACCGCTTTACGCAAGACAAAGCTTGATTGAACACCACTCACGCCCTCAATCCTTGTTAGTTTTCCCAATAAAAATGCTTGGTAAGCATCCATATCAGGTACGATTATTTTTAATAAATAATCTGCTGATTGCCCTGTGATTAAATAACACTCAAGGACTTCAGGCCAATCGTTAATATGAGATTCAAAGTTTTCAAAGCGATCAGGTGTGTGTTTATCCATGCTCACTTGTACCATTGCGATCAGTTTTAATCCTAGTTTAGACTGGTTTAATAAAGTGACATGTTTGTTGATATACCCATCATCCTCTAATTGTTTCACTCGTCTTGAACATGGAGAGGGTGAAAGACCTATTTTATCTGCTAATTCTAGATTTGAAATACGGGCATTATGCTGCAATTCATTTAGGATGCGTTTATCTGTTCGGTCAAGCTTCATGGGTAATAAAGTAGCTATTGTTAGATAATTAGAAGTATTGGCATTAATGTATAAAATTAATATTTAACTTAGTGAATTATGCTAACTTTATTCTAAAAGTAAAGTTATTAGCAATCATTCTCTCATAAAAACTTCTTATACTATCACCTCCTTAAACAATTCTTTTGAGAGAGAATTAAAGTCATGAACATTAGCTCAACATCATCTTTCGATCATAATAAATATCAAGCTTTTCAGGCTATCGGTATGCAACAAAGACAATGGCCAAATCATCGTATCGAACAAGCACCTCGCTGGTGTAGTGAAGATTTACGTGATGGTAATCAGGCATTGATAAACCCATTATCCATCGAGCAAAAAATGACGTTTTTTAAGCTATTGGTAAGACTTGGTTTTAAAGAAATTGTCGTTGGATTTCCATCCGCCTCACAAACGGACTTTGATTTTGTACGAATATTAATTGAGCGAGTAGTGATCCCTGAAGACGTGACTATTTCAGTATTGACTCCAGCACGCGAAGCATTCATAGAGCGTAGCTTTGCAGCATTGAAAGGTGCAAATCAGGCTATAGTACATTTATATAATTCAACCTCAAAAACTCAGCGAGAAAAAGTATTTAATATGGATAAAAGTGCAGTGATTTTATTAGCGGTTAATGCAGCTAAAACAATGAATCACTGTGCGAATAAACAAGCAGATACAGAGTGGTGTTTTGAATATACGCCAGAAAGCTTTACCGCGACAGAGCCCGAATTTGCAGTAGAGATATGTAATGCAGTGGCTGACATTTGGCAACCAACAGCTGAATACCCTGTTATTTTTAATTTACCTTCTACAGTAGAAAATACTACACCTAATATTTATGCGGATCGCATTGAATGGTTTAGTACACACATTAATAATAGAGAGAATATTATTCTAAGCGTACATACACATAATGATAGAGGTACTGCTGTCGCATCAGCTGAATTAGCATTATTGGCAGGAGCACAGCGAGTAGAAGGGACCTTGCTAGGAAATGGCGAACGCACTGGTAATGCAGATTTACTGGTAATGGCGATGAATTTATATAGTCAAGGCATAGACCCAAAACTGGATTTTTCTAAAATGGAGTCAGTGGTTGAAACTGTGAGTCATTTAAATCAAATCAATCTACATCCACGGCATCCTTATGCGGGTGATTTAGTTTTTACCGCATTTTCAGGTAGTCATCAGGATGCGATTAAAAAGTGCTTACGCTATCAAAAGTCTGAAGAAATATGGGATGTTGCTTATTTACCTATAGATCCAGTCGATATTGGACGGAATTATCAAGAAGTCGTGAGAATAAATAGTCAATCAGGAAAAGGTGGAGTGACTTATATTGTAGAACAAGAACTTGGTTTGCAATTGCCCCGCTGGTTACAAAGTGAATTCAGTCAAGTGATACAAAGTCTAGCTGAAGAAACAAGTCAGGAAATATCATCAGTTGAGCTTCTTGAGTTGTTTCAGAATAAATATCTACAAGCTACGGGTAATTTTCAGCTATTGAATTTCAGTATTGAGCATGAGCAACAGGATCGGTTACATGCATGCATTAAGACGCCAACAGATGAAATTAGTATAAAGGGTACTGGAGAAGGTGCCATAACAGCATTTGTCGATGGGCTGAAAAAACATTTTGCTCGAAAGATCGAAATTGTTCACTATGATGAACATGCTTTAACAACGGGAACTGAGTCAGAAGCTGTTTGCTATATACAACTAAATTATAACGGTGTGTTAAAAACTGGAGTTGCTTGCCATAAAGATATTGTCAGTGCATCTTTAAATGCTGTCTTAAAAGGTATTTCAGTTTGATAAGCAATTAAATTTATTTATTATTAACTTTTTTTTATTAATGGAGGTGTGTAACGAGAAGAAAGAAAAAATGGTACGTTCTAGTAGCGAGTTTAGTGACTTGTATAAGCAATACTGTTCAACCAACCAGCTTATAGCTGGTGGTTGTAGCGTTTGTGTTAAAGTACCAATGATTACTACAAGTGAAGTGAATAGCTTTAGGATAATTGGGATGTATTCTAATAAATAGGTTTTTGGACAGATGTACTGGTAATGGTTTTGAGAACAGCCCAGCTAACGTTTCTCCCTGGGGACGCCACACTTAGGCTGTCATCCACTGCAATATGGTAGTGGATGCAGCATTCTAGTGTTAATGGATCTAAAGTTATTTTATCTACAAGTGATCCAATCAGTTCTTTAAGTTTTGATTTTTCTTTCCCCTGTATATCCTCTGCAAGACCATCAATAATAAAACACATTTGATCCTCTGTAAGATTTTTTAGAGAATTATTTGAAGAATATTCAGTCTCTAGTCTAGTAATTTCATTCGCTGTTGATTCCCTAGTTGTTTCCAGTTCTTCAATTTTTCGTAATGCAGGTTCAGGGTTGGTAAGTTTTAATACGATATCCATTGTCTTCGATATATCTTTGTCCAATTGGGCTAACTTTTTACGAAGACTTTTTGTAGGGTTTTCCTTGGGCGAGTTTTTATTCGCTTCTTTCAATAGTTGAGTAATAAATTGTTGCGATTTCATATCACATATTAATTTATCGGTAATAGCTTGATCAACTAGATTGGACTTTAGCTGTGTCTCTTCCAATTCCGCAGCCGATATCAGCAGATATACCATTAGGTATAAAATAATTAGAAATAAGCTCATAAATACGCTCGGGTATAAGAGTACTATGTAGCTTAGAAATCGTTTCAGCTTCTTGGTTGTATACATCAACTGTCTGGTTATCCATTAACAATCCTTTTTTTTACCATTAATCGCATCTTCTTCACCTTTATGTTGTTAAATTAAAAGGGATATGGCTTTTATGATAGACCTTATTTCAAAAGCTTGGAGTAAGTACCTTTAAATTCGATAATAGGTTATTTAAGTTAATAGCTTCAATGTTATGTGCCATTGGATAAGTTTCATCACCAGGGTAAACAACATAGCGTTTATTTGCCTGAATATCATCACAGGCATAATAAAATCCTTTTTCGACTTTTGGGTTTAAGCTACGTTTAATTTCAATTGCCCATGTGTTTTGGTCCTGAAACTTTAATATCAAATCGCATTCGGCACCACCACTACTGCGATAAAAATAAGCTTCAGTGTTTTGTGGGGCTAGATTAAGAATATTCTCGATAATATAACCTTCCCAACTACTGCCGCAAATAGGGTGGCTTAATAAATTTTCTTGAGTTTGTATGCCTAAAAGGGCATGAGTTATGCCGCTATCTCTAATATAAATCTTGGGTGATTTGACCAATCGTTTTTTAGTATTTTCATGCCAAGGTTTTAATCGCCGTACCAACAGTAAATCGACCATAAGGTCTAGATATTTAGCAACCGTTTTACCATCAACACCTAATGCACTGGCAAGCTTGGAGGCATTGAGTAATTCGCTTTGGTTATGTGCTAGCATTACCCAGAACCTGCGTAAAGTTTCAGCTGGAATACGTGGACCTAGTTGAGGTATATCTCGTTCAAGGTAAGTACGAATAAAATCTAAACGCCATTGAAAGCTGATTTGATCATCTGTTGCTAATAAACTGTCAGGAAAACCACCACGAGTCCAAAGTTGTACAAGGTGATCGCTTGTGACTTCTAAGGCATGTAATGGTGGTAGTTCTAAATAGGCAATGCGACCTGCTAATGTTTCACTAGATTGTTTAAGTAATTCGATTGATGCAGAGCCTAGTAATAAAAACCGTGCGCTACGAAGGCCTTTTCGTCTCCCTTGGTCGATTAAACCTCGTAAGTTTTGAAATAGCTCAGGGGCACGTTGTACTTCATCAAGAATAACCAGCTTATCTTCATGCTGAGTTAAATAGAGTTCAGCTTGGCTTAATTTAGCTCTATCTTGTTCTGACTCTAAATCTAAATAAATTGCATTACGATGTTCGGCTATTGTTAAGGCAAGTGTGGTTTTTCCTGCTTGTCGAGGACCTAATAAGGCAACAGCAGGATAATTATCAATGAAGTGTTCAAGTTTTGCTTGTAAATTGCGTATTATCATCCTTGTAATTATGGACTTTAATTCCTTATTTGCAAGGTTTTTGGTTTTTTATGAAGCTAAAAAGCCAGCAGCAGAGTATAAGCTTCTTTGTGAGGGGTACGATATTGTGATCTAAAATATTTATATTTAGTATAAAAAATTATTAATGGATTGAAATATCCTTTATATATGGTTAATCTTTGTGTATGAAAAAAATACTCATTTCTTGGCTAGGAAACACAGATCTAAAATCCGCAGCTCAAATGCCGTTACGACCTGAGAAAGATGTTGGTGATGGGCCTATCTTGGGTGCTTTAAAGTCATTAAGTTTTGTTAATCAGCGTTAAAAAGTTTCCGATGTTTGCAGTCTTAAGACTAAGCTGAAGTAACGAAATTTCTATTTGGTGGAATATTGTGCTTTCAGGGAGTTTAAGTAACGCTCTAATTCTCGACCACAACTGTAATAAACAGCTTTGTTTTGATGGTTTTTAACCATACCTAAAGTGCCTTCAAGCGCACACAGAATAAATTGTGCACAGTCATCAGGATTAATCGATTTATCAACTGTCCCCTGTTGTTGACCTTTCTCTAGTACATCAGATATAGCAGTTTTCCAGTATTTAAAAAAAGTCTCAATTCGTGACCTAAAGCCTTCATCAAGAGGGGACATTTCCTGTGCTAAATTATTCAAAGGACAGCCTAAATTAAAAAAATCATCACTCCATACGGTATCCAGCTTTACATACAGTTTGTAAATACCCTCTAAAGGATCAGGGTAGTCTTTCAGTGGCTCTATCCATAATGTGGTAATGCGTTGTTGTATACGTTCTTCCAGTACGGCATAGCCCAGCACTTGTTTGCTAGGGAAGTGATGGTACATAGCCCCTTTTTTTAAATCAGTCTTTTTCAACACTTGATCAACACGCATGCCCTGATAGCCGTGTTTATGCATTTCCTGAAAGGCAGCTTGAATAATTCGATTGCGCGTATTTTCTGGGTTGCGTTCTGTTTTCATTCTTCATTCCAAAAATAAGTTAACAAGATTATAGACAGACCAGTTGGTTTGTACTAGTATTTATTACAAACAGACTGGTTGGTCTGTTTAAAGTTCAAAAGACTTGGAGAATGAAAATGATTGATTTATACACAGCTAATACCTTTAACGGGCAGAGGGTATCAATAATGCTGGAAGAAATAGAGTTGCCTTATAAAGCACATAGTATTGATTTAAAACAAGGGGAACAGCGACAGCCTGATTTTTTACGTTTAAACCCAAGTGGCAGAATTCCTGTGATAGTGGATCATGATGCTGGTTTTTCTGAGCAACTAGTTGTGACTCAGTCCACAGCAATTTTGCAATATTTGGCAGAGAAAACTAAAAAACTGCTACCTGATACCTTGTCAGCTAGAGCTACAGTTTATGAATGGATGCATTTTCATGCGATTGATATAGGCTCCGTGATCTTTAGTGCCTTTTATTTACAGCAGCGTAGCTCACCTAAACAGATAACAGCGGCTAAGGTATTAAGAAACCGAGTACATGAGCTTTATAAATACTTTGATCAGCAGTTAGCCCAGCAAGAATTTTTAGCAGGCGATTTTTACAGTATTGCTGATATTACGGCTTTACCCGCAGTAATTACCCAGGAACAAAAGTTAACAGACTATTCAAACTTAACACGCTGGAGTCAGCAACTTAAACAAAGAGCTGCTGTACAAAGAGGTTTGACTGTTCCCTGCATTGGAGGTGAGTCATGAAAACTAGACAAACATTAGCCTATCGTTTTTTTAGCGCAGTAACAGCCATGCCAAAAACGATTATGGCTTTGGCATTTATAATCATTAGCAGTACTGCTGCATTTATCCCGACACTGACCATTGACTCTAGATCAGAAGCGTTTTTACCTGAGGATGATCCCGCACTGTTATATCGTGATCAGGTTGAAGAAACCTTTGGTCTTAAAGACCCTATGGTAATTGCTGTAGTGAATAAAGGCGAAAAGGGTATCTTTAATCCACAATCATTACAACTGATTCAATGGCTAACTGATGAAGTGATGAAAATGCCTGAGATTAATCGGGATAGAGTCGTCAGTCTGGCAACGGAAGATAATATTACAGGTAATGAAGAGGGCATGCTGGTGGAGAAGTTTTATAAACACACACCAAAAAGCCAAATTGATGCGGATAGTATACGTGAAGCGGTGATGGATTTTCCATTATATAAGGGTAGTTTGGTGGCGCGAGATGGCTCATCAACCCTCATTATTACAGAAGTCTACGATGTTAATGAAGCCCCTAAAGTGTATGAGAAATTGCTGGCTTTAGTTGAACGTGCGCCAACAAATGGTGAGGAATTACATGTGGCAGGCGATGGTGCAGTTTCAGGCTATTTAGTCACTTACATTAATGCCGATTCTGCACGGCTAGTACCGATTTCGGTGGTTATTATCACCTTGTTATGTATTTTGTCATTCCGAACCTGGCGTGGTGTATTGATTCCAACAGTTATTATTTTATCAGCGACAGCTTCGGCTCTTGGTTTAATGGCAGCAGCAGGCGTACCGATTTATGTAATTACTACCAGTATGCCTATTTTGTTAGTGGGTGTTGCCGTGGCAGATTCCATTCATGTGTTAAGTCAGTATTATGAAGAGTTAGCGAGTCATCCTGAGAAATCTCAACGCGAATTAGTGATTCGTACGATGGAACTTATGTGGCGCCCCGTCACTATTACTACCTTAACTTCA